>Ga0181559_10000002_pt1 | contig 296116 bp, 257 predicted proteins | sample 011ome_21_FD_133752 | JGI IMG/M metagenome (GOLD analysis project Ga0181559, IMG submission 133752) | Coastal salt marsh microbial communities from the Groves Creek Marsh, Skidaway Island, Georgia - 011508AT metaG (megahit assembly) | ecosystem: Environmental > Aquatic > Marine > Intertidal... | reverse complement strand
TTTAAATTATAATTTATTATTGGCATTTGGATTGATTATTTCAATTTTATCTTGTCAAAATGAACCAATTCAAACTGTTGACGCAGCTCCGGATAACGTGTTGGCTACCGACGCTCCCTTAGTAGGAATGATACGTTCGGCTACTTCCAATAATGGCGGCGACGACAACTCTTTGGATGGATCAGATTGTTTTTCAATCTCTTTTCCTGTAACAATATTAGTGGCGGGCTCTCCTATGGTCATTGAAGATATTGACGCCCTGATGTCTTTGTCGGATTTCTTGGACTCCATGCCTGAAGACAGCGTAGAACTTGTTTATCCTATTACCATAGTATTTTCTGATTATACCGAGGTTGTGGTAGAAAGCGAAGAGCAATTGGAGGTCTACATGGACGCTTGTTTTGATGGCGATTACTCTGATGATGATTACAGCTATTCCTGTGTAAATTTTGTGTATCCACTCAGCCTATCGACTTTTGACGCAAATGGCGAATTTGTTGACACATTTGAGGTAGCGAGTGAGTCTGATTTGTATGATCTTTTTGATGAATACTACATGTCCGATGATTTCCTTTATTATTTCGCACTCAACTATCCAGTGACCTTGGTTGATATGGATGGTAATACAACTACAGTGTTTTCTGATGCGGAATTGGAAGCGGTTTTCATGAATTCTGAATGTTACGACTATTCTGGCGACGATTCTGGAGATGATGATTGGGGATACAGCGATTGCAGCGCAGAAGAGTTATCTTCTAACCTTACCGAAGACTGTCTGTTTTTTATTGCCGATGGAACCACTGGTCTCGGGATGTTTCTGAGCTTCAATGCCGATGGATCTGCTAGTGTTTTCGCTGACAACACAAATTCTACAGCTTTGGCCTCCACCACTTACAGTGTTGACACAAGTGCTGCTGGCTACGTGACGCTTACTATCAATGAGTTGTCGGGTGATTTAATTACCATCTCAGGGGAATGGATCGTAACATATTGTGATTCGGACATCTTAGCACTTTTCAATAACGCCAATGGAGCTGCGATGCTCTTGGTTGACGATTGCGAATAGTTAATGGTATCGACTTTAATAAAAAAGGATGGCTTTGTGCCATCCTTTTTTTTGCCTCGAGTAGATAGGGCTTAGTTCGTGGTATCCAGAAAACTGGCCTTGTCTTTCAGTTCCAATTGATCATAACTCTTGAATTTCTTTTTCAACGATTCAAAGCTCGAAGTAGCTTCTTTCATCAGCTTGTTCAGTCGATCAAAATTCTCCATGTCATTGGCAGATGGCTTGTCGTAGCTAGTTGCAATCTTGCTGAATAGAGTGGCTGTTTTTTCTCTCAACTGCGGTTCAGCTGCGCCAACGTAATTGTCACCTGTAGTGATCACAAGGGTTTCTTTTAATGCATTCATGCTGTTCAAAATCTTTGATGATTTATTGCCAGATTCATGATCGATCATGGCATCCAATTGGTAAACCATATAGGCAAGGGACTCGCTCATATCAAAAAGCAATTGACTGACCCGATCGCGTTCTTTATAGTCCGACGGCTGCATGGGCAATTTGTCGTCCAAAATCAAATCGAAAGACTGCTCAAAAGTGTCCGATCCCTTGGTCATGACCATTTTATAACTGCCTGGAGCCGCTTTAGGTGAGGTAAATCCACCAAAGGTGATGGTCTTTCCTTTAGCCACCTTTGGAGGTTTAAGCCTGTAGTCCCAAGTCACAATGTTGATGCCTTTTTTCTTGCCAGGACCAACCTCTCCAACTTTGTTTCCGCTGGCATCTTGTATTTCGATGCTCATTTTTCCAAAAGTGTGTCTTTTGCTAAGGTAATATTTGATTTGTACGTCTCGCGATGGATTGGCCCCTACAAACTGAGTTTCGGTGCCAAAATTTCCACCAAAATCGCTTTTCTCATTGATGACAGTAGGCTTGATGTCAAACAAATGAACATTTTTGTTCAGAATTTCAGGGGTCAAATCCCTCAAAGGAGAAATGTCGTCAATAATGATTACACCACGACCATGGGTTCCCATCACCAAGTCATTGGTTCGGGGGTGTAAATCGATAAAGTGAACAGCAACTGACGGCATGTTATTGGTGAATTTAAGCCATGTTTCCCCACCATTCATGGTAATAAAAAGGCCAAATTCAGTGCCAAGAAACAACAGGTTGGGATTGACTAAGTCTTCTTGAATATTTCGGGCAAAACCTTTTATGTCATCAGTTACAATGCTTTTCCAGCTTGCCCCATAGTCGGTTGTTTTATAAATATAGGCAGTCATGTCATTCTGGGTATGCCCGTCGAAAACGACATAGGCAGTTCCAGCATCAAATACACTGGCTTCAATGTGATAAGTCCAAGTGTTAGCAGGTAAATCGGGAACATTGGCCACGGTATTGGTCCAAGTTTTACCCCCATTTCGAGTCACTTGAACATTGCCATCATCGGTACCCACCCAAATGACTTGATCGTTTAGGGGAGATTCGGCAATCGTAAAAATGGTAGTGTGATTTTCGGCTCCAGAATTGTCCATGGACAGCCCTCCAGAATCTTCTTGGTTTTGTTTCGACGGATCGTTGGTGGTCAAGTCGGGCGAAATGATTTCCCAACTGTCACCCATGTCTTCCGAACGGTGCAAAAATTGACTCCCAACATAGAATCGGTCTGGTTTTGTTGGGCTCATAGCAATTGGGGTGTTCCAATTGTACCGAAGTTTTGCCTTCTCATCAGCAGGTAAGGGTTGAACCGTTTTGATCAAACTGTTTTCGGTATCAATTCTCCAAATGTTTTCTGCGCCTTGCATTTCCGAGTATATGATTGGCTTGGTGGCGTGCTTGAGTACTCTGAAACCATCGCCTTGCCCAACGGAGTGCCAGTCTTTGGCTTCAATACCACCAGGCGATGACGATGGTCCATACCAGGATCCATTGTCCTGAAGTCCTCCATAGACGTTATAGGGTGTGGCATTGTCTAAACTGATGTGATAGAACTGCGACAATGGAAGATTTTCCACTATTTCCATAGTTACTCCGCCATTCATGGAGCGGTAAACACCGCCGTCCGTTCCAACATACATGATGTTGGAGTCTTTGATATGAAAGGCAATGTCGTGAATGTCACTGTGCATAGTGCCCAAATTTTTAAAGGTTTTTCCGCCATCTCGAGAGATCGATCCACTCAAACCTCCCTTGACAACAACGTTTTCATCTCTGGGGTCAACCACAATTCTTGAAAAATAGAAAGGGCGCACTGTTATCCCAAAATCATTGTTCAATTGGTTCCAACTCTGTCCGCCATCTTCGCTTCGATAGAGCCCTTTTTTGGAAGGTTCTTTGGCTTCAATGACTGTATAGAGCACTTTCGGATTTGACGGAGCAATGGCAATGCCAAGTCGCCCTAAATCACCGCTTGGAAATCCATTGTGAATTTTATTCCAGTTTTTGCCTCCATCGGTTGATTTGTATAAGGCACTGGTACTTCCTCCCGACTCGAAAGACCATCCAGTTCGTCGGAAAGCCCACATGCTGGCGTAAAGCACATTTGGGTCGTTGGGATCCATAGCCAAATCGGCACAGCCCGTGCGTTGATCGACATAAAGAAGTTGTTCCCAACTTTGTCCTCCGTCCATAGACTTATATACTCCGCGTTCGCTGCTGTCTCCCCAAAGAGCTCCCAAAACACCAACATAAATTTCATTAGAGTTTTTTGGATTTACGATGATGCTCGCAATCCGATCGGACTTTTCAAATCCAATTTTATTCCAGTTGACTCCGCCGTCTGTAGATTTATACAAACCGTCTCCAATAGAAACACTGTTGCGTGTCCATGTTTCTCCAGTCCCAACGTAAATAGTATTGTCTGGGTCATTTGGATCGAGAGTTACTACGCCAATGGATTGGCAATAGTCGTCAAAAATGGGTTGAAAAACCACGCCGCCATCACTTGACTTCCAAACGCCGCCGCCTGCAGTACCCGCATAAACGATCAGGCTGTTGGTAGGGTGAAGGGTAAGGTCATTGATACGGCCGCTCATCAAAGCAGGGCCAATGTGGCGAGCGGTCAAATCGCCGAAAAGGGCTTTGCCGTTATTGACGGCAAGGTCTTGAGATTGCCCCAAAAAAGGAAGAATCAATAGGGTAAGAATCAGTTTTAGTGTCTTCATTGGTTAAAGTTTTAGGAAATAGAGAATAAAAAAGCCCTTACGAGAAGGGCTTTTAAAATTAGAATAAAATTACTTGCCACCGTCTGTTTTCATAGAGTCGGGAAAGGTGAACATGTCATCAGTCACCTCAGGGTTCAACTCTATGCTTACAACAGTAACAGGCTGAGCACCTTGGTCTTTGACCCCTTGACTCATAGAAAATGGGAAATAAATGCCATCCACTTCTTGGTAGTCGCTCATGGTTGACTCGGCCATCATGCCTTTGGCAGGACCTTCTTTTACTTCCGTATGAACGGCTATGGGCACATAATTGTCTTTGTCGAAATAATAAAAGTTTACGTCATCGACCAACTGTCCTTCAACAGTCATGGGCTCTTTGATCAATTTTATTTTGTAGGCCTCAGTGCCGTCAATGGTTTCTACACCAAGCATTTCAACGGTGTATCCCTTGTCTTTATAATCGATAAAATCATCCATAAAATCGTTAAGACCAAGCTTAAAATTTTCTAAGGCTTCGGCATCGCTTTTCTCTGCTTGCATGGTCATGAAATTGGTGCTCCACAATGTGGTGCCGTCATAAACACCTTGCATGATTTCTTGTCCTTGAAAAGTTATTTTGGTCATTTGACGACCGTCTTTTAGTTCAATCACTTCAATAGGAAGCTCCATGCCTCCTTGATTGATTTTCAGGGTCAATTTGATGCCATTTATGGCTTTTAGTTTGTCGATACCGCCAATATTTTCGTGGTATGCGTCTATAATTTCGTCAGCGGTTTGACCGTAATTCGAAATGGTAATTGCAAGGGCAATCAGGGTGATGAATTTGGAGAAATAACTCATAATAGGGATAAGTTTAAAGGTTATGGTTTGACTTTAAGCATGCTAATCGAACGATTAGACGAATATAAACTACTTTCGTTACACAAATATAAAAAATAATGGTTTCTAGAGATTTATCCACTAAAATACGAAAAACGCACAGGTACTTGGGGCTCTTGTTAGGACTTCAGTTCTTGATGTGGACCATCAGTGGGCTTTATTTTTCTTGGAGTAATATTGATGAGATTCACGGCGATCAGTTTAAGAATGCATCGCATTACATTCCAGCTTTTGACAGCCTCATTAGTCCTTCAGAATTGGACATGAAACATCCTGTAAGCATGATTGAGCTAAGAGATTTTAACGGTCAACCTTTCTATTGGATTAATGACCACATGTTGGTCGATGCACGTACCGGTCAAACCAAAGATGGAGTGACACAAGATGAAGCCCTTTATGTCGCCGATAAGCATTTGATCGATGGCTTGAAGGTAAAATCAGTTGAGTTAATTACTTCGACCGATGGCCATCATGAATACAGGGAAAAATTGTTGCCTGCCTATGTCATTACTTATGACCACGATGAGGCGTTGAAGGCTTACGTGTCTCAAATCGACGGAAAGTTCCAAACCGTCCGTCATCGCAGTTGGCGTTGGTTCGATTTTTTGTGGATGACCCACACCATGGACTATGAGACCAGAGACAATTTTAATACTACGGTACTGAGGGCCTTTTCTTTATTCGGCTTGATTACCGTATTGAGCGGGTTTACATTGTGGTTCATCTCTTCCCCCATCATTCGTAAAAGATTTGGCTCAAAAAATAAATAAAAAGGGGGCATTTGCCCCCTTTTTATTTTTGATTAAATATTGTTTTAATCTTCTGAAAATAGGTAATTTAATCCAGTTGAGTTAAAAACTTGGTTAAAGTTTTTGATGTCGTCGCTCAACAATTTATCAAACGCCTCGAGTTGAACCCTTATTTGCGCCGACAATTCGTCCTTCACTTGAATGTCTTGAGCCGTTGGAGGGAAATCACCCATGCTTACCAAGCTATTTAAATGACCCAATTTGTTGGTCAATTTGATGGGGAAGTTCAATGGATCCTGATTGCTTCTGTTTTGAGTTTGATACAGTGCCTTTTCGATTTCGGATAGGGCAGTGGTCAATGTTTTGGCTTTTTCAACCAAGTCTTTCACATCACTGTTATCTTTATATTGTTTCTGAAAAGCTTCTAATTGGCTGTTAAAACTTCTGATTTTTTTGATGGACTGATGCGCCGCATCTACAGTTTTGTTGACGTCATTGATAAAGTCAAATTGAGCCTTCATGCCTTCTGGAGAGCTTTCACTTCTTGGATCGGCGAGAATTTCAAAGGTTTGGTTTTGGACTGTTCCGTTGACATTCAACGATACTTGATAGGTTCCTGGCACTGCCTGAGGGCCGTCTAAACTAGACCACCACAATATCATTCCCGGAAGGGTTTCTGCACCATCATAGGTCATGTCCCAAACAAATTGATTGGCGCCTTTTTCAACTTTCAAATTCTTTTTCTTGTCAGAATTGCTGAACGATTGAATGGTATCACCCGCTTGAGTCAAATAGGTCAGTGCAATTTTAGCGTCTTTGGACACTTCGGCCAAGTTAAAATAGGTCATCACGCCGTTGGGATGGTTGGTCCCACTGGTCAAACTGCCACTTCTTCCTCCGCCACGCATGCGATATGTTGGTTTTGGTTGGAACAAATGGTTTGTTGCGTTGTCGATATCATAGAGTTGATGAAGCACTGTCAAATCATCGATCATCCAAAGCGAACGGCCTTGTGTTGCAACGATGAGGTTGTTGTCTTTCACCGCCAAATCGGTCACTGGTACAATAGGCAAGTTCATCTGGAACGACTTCCAAGATTTACCGTCATCAAAGGAAATGTACATCCCGGTCTCAGTACCAGCATACAGCAGGCCTTTTTGTTTTGGATCTTCGCGAACAACTCTTGTAAAATGCTCTGCACCAATACCATTAGTTATTTTTTTCCAAGATTTTCCGTAGTCCGTAGTTTTGTACAAATAAGGCGCAAAATCTCCAGATTTGTATTTTGTTCCAGCAATATAACATGTCCCTGCATCGAAATGACTAGGCTCTACACTGTTGATCATCATCCATTCTGGCATCCCTTTTGGGGTAACATTTTCCCAATTTTTACCGCCGTCTCTGGTGATATGAACCAATCCATCATCGCTACCCACCCACAGTAAGCCTTCGGCTAGCGGAGATTCGTCAGCAGCGAAAATAGTGCAGTAATATTCAACTGACGTATTGTCTTGAGTAATAGGACCGCCTGAAGATTTTAGTTTTTCAGGATCATTTCTAGTCAAATCTGGACTGATAATGTCCCAAGATTGGCCTTCGTTTTCACTCACGTGGACATTTTGAGAAAAGGTGTACAATCGGTTAGGATTGTGTTTCGAAAATACAATAGGGAAATTCCATTGAAAGCGGTATTTCATTGCTTCGGCACCAGCGCCCATAGGATTGTCAGGCCACACATTGATGGCACGGGCAGTGCCTTTTCGGTGATTGATGCGTGTGAGAAATCCGTCATAGCTTCCGCCATAGACAATGTCGTTATCTTCGGGGTCAACCGCAATATGAGCCGATTCCCCTCCTGCGGTACTTTCCCAGTCATCTTCTCCAATACTGTAACCATCAGTGCGATGGGCTATACGGACAGTCGAATTGTCTTGCTGTGCCGCATAGATGCGATATGGGAAATGGTTGTCCGTGGTAACTCTGTAGAATTGAGCAGTTGGTTGGTTGTGATAGGTGCTCCAAGTTTCGCCGCCATCATATGTAATTTGAGCGCCACCATCGTCCCCGATGATCATGCGTTGTGGATCCTCTGGAGCAATCCACAAATCGTGATGATCTCCATGAGGGGCATTGTTGGCTTCAAATGTTTTTCCGCCGTCGGTACTTTTATGGTATCTGACGTTCAACACATAAACGGTGTTGACGTCCTGGGTGTCGGCATACAACCGTGTGTAATACCAGGCTCTTTGTCTTAGGCTGCGATCGCTGTTGACTTGGCTCCAAGTGTCTCCGCCGTCTTCACTGCGATACAGACCGCCCTTATCTTTATTTTCAACCATGGCCCAAACGCGTTGGTTGTTAACGGGAGAAACAGTGACCCCAATAATGCCAAGCGTGTCAGAAGGAAAACCTTTATTAGTTGAAATTTCTGTCCACGTTTCACCGTTATCTGTACTCTTCCACAGCGCTGAACCAGCACCACCTGAGCTCAAGCTGTAAGGGGTTCTTTGGATTCTCCATGTAGAGGCATATAAAATTCTTGGATTGGAAGGATCCATCATCAAATCAACTACTCCAGCTTGTTCGTTGGCAAACAAAACTTTGCGCCAATTCTTTCCGCCATCGGTACTCTTATAGAGCCCTCTGTCGGCGGTTGGCTTGTAAACATCCCCCAAGACGGCTGCAAAAACGATATCGGGGTTATTGGGGTGAATTGCGATCCGCGGCACGTGTCTCGAAAGAGGTAATCCCATGGATTGCCAGGATTTTCCTGCGTCGACGCTTTTCCAAATGCCATATCCCGAGGAAACATTCCCTCGAATGGTTTTTTCACCACCCCCAACATAGATAACGTTGGGATCGCTTTGCGAAACGGTGATCGCCCCGATGCTACCGCCAAAATAACCATCTGAAATATTTTGCCAGGACCTTCCGCCGTCAGCGGTTTTCCAAACGCCTCCTCCTGTAGCGCCAAAATAAAACAGGTTGGGTTGATTGGGTACGCCAGTAACAGCGGCGCTTCGTCCGCCTCGAAATGGCCCAACCAAACGATATTCGAGGGCGCCATAAGTTGAGGCATCAAAATTTTGACTAAAAACCGATCCAACGGTAGCCAAAATCATGCTTAACAGAGTAATTGTAGTCCTGATTCTCATATTCTTAAGTATTGGTTAATTGTCGAAAGTAATTAAATATTTGATTTGTCTCACTAATTGCATCAACTTTTCAACCATAGCTCTGCCTATTTTCTTATTTTTGACCTCTCTCAACACAAGGAATCGGGGTGTGGCGCAGTTGGTTAGCGTACACGTCTGGGGGGCGTGAGGTCGCTGGTTCGAGTCCAGTCACCCCGACCAAAAAAAGCCCGTAATGGGCTTTTGTTGTTTTGGTTTTAATTACTTTTAAGTCACGACTAAATCAAAAGACAATTATGAGTTTTCACAACAACACCTCGCTGATCTTATATTCTAAAGAAACCAGCTCCAAAAAAAATTGCCCTGATATCAACGAACTGAATTTTTCTGAAAACAAAGAAGGAGTAGCTTGGCTAAATACCTATGGCCTTCGACATATCGAAGAAATGACTGCGGTTGTTGAATCAAACCATTGGGATCCTTTTTTGATCAAATTGATTTTGGATCAAGAGCATTCCAACAAAACCATACAATTGGAGAATTCGCTTTTTGTCGCTATCAAAGTGCTGAAAACCGAACGCAGTAATTTATCCTCTGAGCAAATGTTTTTTGTGGTTACACCACATTTTTTGTGGAGCATTCAAGAAAAAAAGGGAGATTATTTTGGCTGGATCAGGGAACGGATTGACAATAATGGAGGAATTGTTCGTTCTCAAAATGCCGATTATCTTTTGTATCTTTTACTTGAATCAATAATAGATAATTATTTAGAAACCAATGAAAAACATTTGATTCAAATTCAAAAAGCAGTGGAGCTGTCCATACAATCTCCCAAGCCTGAGTCCGTAGTTCATTTGGAAAAGATGAGAAAAAACAGTTTAAAAATTAAAAAGGCCACATCGGGATTTCAGGATCTTTGTTCCAAGCTGGAAAAGATTGATCGAATGGACATCAACACAAAATATTTTTCCGAACTCAAGGAGCAAAGCATTAATCTGTTGGCCGACATCGACTTTCATTTACAGGAAATTGAAAGTGGGGTTAATATGGTATTTAGCCTGCAAAATCATCGGATGAACGAAGTCATGAAAGCCCTTACCATATTTTCTGTCATATTCATTCCTCTCACATTCGTCGCGGGTCTTTATGGTATGAACTTCGCTGACATACCCATGCTACAACATCCCTATGGTTTTTATGCCATTCTGTTATTCATGTTTTTGGTGGCATTGGGAGCGATCTTTTATTTCAAACGCAAAAAATGGTTTTGATTACCGAATTGTTGGGTTACTTTTCTGCATCGGATTGATTTTTGGGCTGATCGGCGCCGGAGGATCTATTTTAGCTGTCCCAGTATTTGCCTACCTTTTTGGATATGACGAGAAAACTGCTACCGCCTATTCTTTGTTTGTAGTAGGTTCGACTGCTGTGGTGGGGGCGTTTAGGCAACATATTTAACAATACGTCCATTGGAAATTGGTTTTTGGTTTACCCGCTGTGATTTGGGTCAGTTTGACGCGACGGTTTCTTATTCCCGCTTTACCCGAAATTGTTTTTTAATGGGAGCAAATCTTCTTGTCTCGACGCATGTTTATTTTTGGACTTTTCGCGGCATTGATGATTCCTACGGCGATGCACATGCTGCGTTCGTCAAAACAGTTGGTGGCTACAACAGGCAAGAATTTATATATACCTCTCATCTTTGTACAGGGCTCTTTTATTGGCGGATTGACAGGTCTGGTTGGTGTGGGCGGAGGCTTTTTGATTATTCCTGCTCTGATCTATTTGACCGGGATTGACATGAAATCGGCTGTTGGGACTTCTATGGCTATTATTGCTTTTAATGCCTTAATCGGGTTTTTTTTGGGAGACGCCATGACCCTTACCGTAGAATGGTCTTTTTTGACAGGGTTTACAGCGGTTGCCCTAGTTGGACTGCTAATAGGAATATATCTGAGCAACTTTGTTAATGCCCTCAGACTGAAGATGGTTTTTGGATGTTTTGTTTTGCTCATGGCCTGCTTTATTTTCATCATGGAATTCGTTTTGGTTTAACAGGCCTTTTTCGATCCATATTTAGACAAATCATATCTTTCTAAACTAACTTATTCCTATTTTAGCCAAGTAAAACCTATTGAAATGAGTCACCTCAAATCCTATATCGAGCAGTTGACGACTGACATTTCCCTTGAGCGTCAAAATGTTCTTTTACCCTTGGTCAATTATATCCAATCCAAACGCTCTAAAGGAGAAATGCCACAGCTAAATTTCATTTGCACGCACAATTCAAGAAGAAGCCAACTGGGACAGGTATGGATGCAAGCTATTGGCTCATTTTACGGCATTGATCTGGCATGTTTTTCTGGAGGAGTTGAAATAACGGCTTGTGCTCAACAAACTATTAAAGTATTGATAAACAGTGGGTTTAATATCACTGAGCTCAACTTTAATATCAATCCCAAGTTCCGTGTTCATCAAGACAGTTTTGACATCACATTGTTTTCTAAATTATTTGACGATGAGGTCAATCCAAAGGATAAATTTGCGGCAATTATGACTTGTGATCACGCCGAGGCCAATTGTCCTTTTGTACCCGGATGCGAGGTCAGAATCCCCATCACCTACGTCGATCCTAAATTGTATGACGACACCCCACAAGAGTCGGAGGAATACCTGAGGCGTTCCGATCAAATAGCTGCTGAAATGAAATGGGTGATTAGTAAAATCAGCTAATTTTATTTTGGCTCCCTATTCTATTGATTTTTATTGGTTTCAGGACTTAAGTTTACTTACTTTTGTTTTCCGAGTTATTAAAAATCAATTCAGATATGCGTTCAAATCTGTTCATTTTCTCAGCTGCAGTTCTACTTTTCGGGAGTGTGTTAAATGCCCAAATATTGAAGCCCGTAAAATGGCAAGTCAAAACAATAAAAGTAGATGATCAAACCTACGATGTCGTCTTTAATGCAAGCATAGAAAACGGATGGGCGCTCTATTCCATCGAAGAAACCGAAGAAGGGCCACTTCCAACAGTTTTTCAATTTGACGAGAATGCTGCCATTGAATTGCTAGGGGGACCAACCGAGGAGGTTGACAGATTGATTTCAAAACCCGAACCGCTGTTTAACAATGTCATGGTGAAAAAGTTTCACGACTATGCCAAATTTGTACAGCGCATCAAGGTAAACAACTTACCGTTGACCATAACTGGTTCTGTTGCTTTCATGACTTGCAATGACACCCAGTGTATTCCTGATGACTGGAATTTTGAGATCAATTTGTCGAATGAAGGTTCAGAACTAATTGCAGATACCCCAACTGCCTCCGTCAACGATACCGCATTGAATGAAGCCCTTTATGGCATTCAACCGTCCGATTTACGGCTATTGGATAGCGGTTGCGAGCAACTTTATGGCGGCGGGAGTTCTTTAAGTTCAGAAGACACCTCTTCCATTTGGCGCATTTTTGTTTTAGGATTTTTGGGGGGTTTGTTGTCTCTTTTAACGCCTTGTGTGTTTCCAATGATACCGCTCACGGTGAGTTATTTTACCAAAAAGAGCGATCATCGAAGTTCTGGCATGGCTAAGGCAGCTCTATATGGCTTTTTTATCGTTTTGGTCTATTTGGTGTTCAGCATCCCGTTTCACTTATTAGACTCCGTAAATCCGGATATTTTGAACGACATCTCCACCAATGTGGTTCTTAACGTCATTTTCTTTGTCATTTTTATAGCCTTTGCGTTTTCGTTTTTTGGATATTATGAATTAACTCTACCCAACAGTTGGATGTCCAAAACCACTCGTGGAGAGAGTATTGGAGGGGTATTTGGTATTTTCTTTATGGCTTTGACCCTGGCCTTGGTGTCTTTTTCTTGTACAGGACCTATTTTAGGCTCTTTGCTCGCAGGCTCCTTGTCGTCCGATGGCGGTGCTTGGCAGCTCACGGTGGGTATGGGAGGATTTGGATTGGCTCTAGGATTGCCTTTTGCACTATTTGCCTTATTTCCTAATATGCTCAAAGCTTTGCCCAAATCGGGCGGCTGGCTCAATACTACGAAAGTGATTCTCGGATTTTTAGAATTGGCTTTGGCACTCAAGTTTTTATCCAACGCCGACTTGGTTCAGCATTGGGGAGTTTTGAAAATCGAATTGTTCTTAGTGCTATGGATACTCATTTTCACAGGACTTGCCTTATACCTCTTGGGAGTGATTAAATTCCCTCACGATGGGGGCAAACCAAAATTCAATTTTACCCGAATTTCAGGGATTTTTCTAGCATTCGCTTTTGTGGTTTATTTGATATCAGGACTTCGGGTGAACCCAGAAACACAGGGTTACGTTCCACTGAAATTGTTGAGCGGGCTAACACCTCCTTCTGGGTACAGCGTTTTTCATCCTAACGATTGTCCAAACAACCTCGACTGTTTTAAAGATCTAAAACAGGGACTGGCCTATGCCCAGAGTGTAAACAAACCAGTACTCCTCGATTTCACGGGTTATGCCTGTGTTAATTGCCGTAAAATGGAAGAACACGTTTGGCCGAATTCAACCATTGATCATTTTTTGCGGAGCGACTACGTATTGATTTCTTTGTACGTAGATGACAAGAAACCTTTGCCAGAGGACCAGCAGCTGGAATCCAATCGCGTTGGCGGAGGTACCCGATTGCTGCAAAACTACGGTCATAAATGGGCGAATTTTCAAACGCATTATTTCCAAACCAATTCGCAGCCCTACTATGTGCTGCTCAGTCCCGATGGGAAAAAGGTCTTGACCCAACCCATTGGCTACACGCCGGACGCCACCCAATTTGCGGACTTTTTGAGATGCGGATTAAAGACCTGGAACACGCTTTAGGATAAATTCCCAAAAAGCACTTATCTTTACCTCAGCTCTTTACGGGCTCAGTTATTCTGTTTATGTTAGATCAAATGTTTTCTTTTTTTCAATCGGGATTGTTTCACATCTTCAACTGGTGGGCTTGGGATCACCTTTTATTTGTTGTAGTCCTAACCGTTCCTTTTGCCTTTGATCATTGGAAATATTTGTTAGGATGGATAGCTGCTTTGACTTTATCCCACTTGATCGCCCTGTTGCTGTCGTACTATTCCAATATGGAGGTTAGCTCGCTGTCTTTGGCCTTCATCAATCCGTTAATTGTTTTGATTATAGGACTGTACAATGTGTTTAAAGAACGTAAAGGTAAACGCACGGATTTTTTTGGAGTACTGTTTGTTATATCACTGATTTTAGGAGGATTACATGGCTTTATCTCCACAGAAACTTTCTCAAGTCAACTGGACTCCAACAGTTCGGTCGTCGTTGGACTGTTGTCTTACAATTTTGGTCTGTTCGTAGGTCTTTTAGCGTTATGTCTGATAACTTTATTATTGGGAATGTTTATCCAATTCATCCTCAGATTTTCTCGACGTGATTGGGTTCTCTTTATGAGCGCCTTGGTCATTGGTTTGGTCATACCTATGTTGGTCAAAAATTATCCTTTGTGAGTAAAAAACAAGAAAAATACGATCGTGCCTACTTAAGAATGGCTTTCGAATGGGGCAAACTCTCCTATTGCAAACGCAAACAAGTTGGAGCCATAGTCGTAAAGGATCGCATGATTATTTCTGACGGCTACAACGGAACACCGTCTGGATTCGAGAACTTTTGTGAAGATGAAGAGGGATATACCAAATGGTATGTACTTCACGCTGAAGCGAATGCCCTTTCTAAGGTGGCTGCCTCTACCCAATCGAGTAAAGGAGCGACCTTGTACATCACCCTGTCTCCATGTCAACAATGCAGTAAACTGATTCACCAAAGTGGCATTGTCAGAGTTGTATTTAGTGAGGCCTATAGAGATACTTCTGGAGTTGAATTTTTAAAGAGAGCCGGCGTCGAAATAACACACCTTCCTCTCTCAGATTAGCTTTTTTCGCTGGCCTTTTTGACCCGAATTGAAAGCCTAAGAATGCCCAATAGCATTATGCCACAGGCACTGGCCAAAACGGAAATGACGGCCACCATTGACTCTCCTTCAAGGGGAGCAGTCCAATTGATCTTTAAAGCGTTGAAAATGATGAGGCCAAGGGCCAATGCGCTGAGTATGTATGTTAGTCTGATCATCCTTTTAATAACATTCCAATGTTTCCTGTGAACAATTTCACTGCTATGGCTAGCAGAACCACGCCAAATACTTTTCTAATGATGTTGATGCCATTGTCTCCAATCGCTCTTTCAATGGTTTTAGACGTTTTTAGCACCACATAAATTACCAAAACGTTGACGATGATGGCGACAATGATGTTCTGAATCTCAAATTCTGCCCTCAAAGAAATCAGCGTGGTCATGCTTCCTGGCCCTGCAATCAGCGGGAATGCTAAAGGGAAAACACTGGCAGTTTTTATGTTGGAGCCACTATCTCTGTAGAGAGTAATGCCCAAGATCATTTCTAAGGCGATAAAGAAAAGGATGAAAGCGCCAGCAACTGCAAAAGAATGCACGTCAATTCCGATAAGTTTTAGAATGCTGTCGCCTAAGAATAAAAAGGCAATCATTATGACAGCAGCGATGAGAGTTGCTTTTTCACTGTGAATATGCCCAACTTTTTGTCTCAAGTCAATGATGATTGGAATGTTCCCGACGATGTCAATCACCGCAAACAAAATCATAAATGCGGTAAAAATTTCCTTTAAGTCTATATCCATTGCGATTCTTTTGAGCTGTAAAGATATATTCCTCAGGTCAAATCACAAGCCACAAATGTGAGCAAAGTCCGCTGACTAGCCATTTTATTTCAAATCTGCACCTATATTTGTCAGGTGATAAGAATTGGCAATGCTTTAATATCCGAAGACCTGCTGGAGCGGCAATTTGCCTGCGACCTCAATGCATGTCATGGCAAGTGCTGCGTGGCAGGAGAAGCTGGAGCCCCGCTATCTCAGGTGGAGACAGTTATCCTCGACAGCATCTATACTAGTATTGAGCCCTATTTAAGACCTGAAGGTCGAGAGGCGATTGCGACTCAAGGAACAAGTATTTCTAACGACCAAGGTGAGCTTGAAACCCCTCTTGTCAATGGCAATGAATGCGCCTATGTAATTTTCGATGACAAACAGACGGCACTTTGTGGTATCGAGAGCGCTTATCGCGAGGGAATCATAGATTGGATAAAACCGTTGTCTTGTCACTTGTATCCAGTTCGCGCTTTGGAGCTGGATGAACTCACGGCTTTGAATTACCACCATTGGCCCATTTGCAGCGCGGCCTGTGATTTGGGAAAAATGCAAAAAACTCCTGTTTATCAGTTTGTGAAGGAGGCTTTGGTGCGAAAATTTGGACTGTCTTGGTATCTTGCTTTGGAAGAGCACGATCGTGGGTTGACTTCAATCTAAAAATAGCCTACCGATTTTAAAACTTGCTTTTCCGTTTTTGGACTCCAAGCTCTCGAAGAAGTCAGATTTGTCCTAGTTAATTAACTGATATTTAATAAATTAAATTAAAAAATATTCAAAATATTTTGTAAGGCTTATATTACACCTTGTTAAAAACTTCAAGTCAATGTTTATAAGTAAGCCTTTCAATTTTAAGGGACATTTTCAATCTTTGTTAAGTCAAAAAAATAGTAAGAAAAATAAACTTTTATCATGTCATTAGCCGTCGAGCCCATTTTACAAGAAAACAAGAACAGGTTTGTAATTTTTCCAATTCAACATCATGACATTTGGGATTGGTACAAGAAATCTGAGGCTAGTTTTTGGACTGCTGAAGAAATTGATTTGCATCAAGATTTATCCGATTGGAGCACCAAGCTCAATGATGATGAGCGTTATTTCATCAAACATATTTTGGCATTTTTTGCTGCCAGTGATGGTATTGTGAATGAGAATTTGGCAGAAAATTTTGTCAACGAGGTACAATATTCTGAAGCCAAGTTTTTTTACGGCTTTCAGATCATGATGGAAAACATTCACAGCGAGACTTATTCCCTTCTGATCGACACTTATGTTAAAGATGAAGCCGAAAAGAATCAGTTGTTTCAAGCCATAGATGTTTTTCCAGCCATTCAAAAGAAAGCCCAGTGGGCCTTAAAATGGATTGAATCGCCAAGTTTTGCAGAGCGTTTAATTGCTTTTGCCGCAGTCGAAGGCATTTTCTTTTCGGGAGCTTTTTGTTCAATTTTCTGGCTGAAAAAGCGCGGTCTTATGCCTGGACTTACCTTTTCTAACGAATTGATTTCACGTGACGAAGGCGTTCATTGTGACTTTGCGGTTCATTTGCACAACAAGCATTTGGTCAATAAAGTGCCAAAGGAGCGCATCACTGAAATTATCGTGGATGCCCTCAATATCGAACGAGAATTCATTACCGAATCGCTTCCAGTGAGTTTAATTGGAATGAATGCGACCTTGATGACGCAGTATTTAGAGTTTGTGACGGATCGATTGTTGCGAGAACTCGAATGTGCGCCCATTTACAACGTCAGCAATCCATTTGATTTTATGGATATGATTTCGTTACAAGGTAAAACCAACTTCTTTGAGAAGCGGGTAGCAGAATATCAAAAGGCTGGAGTCTACAGTAAGGAGGAAGAGGCCGACAAGTTTAATTTTAACGCTGATTTTTAATCGGCCACCTAACCACTTTGAACCACTCGTCTTAGGCCCCACCAAGCGGCACTGATTCAAAGACCAACAAATAGATCGCCCGTGAGGGCCCAATAGTAAAATCAGGCCATTTGTCTAGCAAATTGTCGGCTTAAAATGTGAAATAATTATGTTTGTAATCAAAAGAGATGGCCATAAAGAGCCAGTGATCTTTGACAAGATCACCGCTAGAGTGAAAAAATTGTGCTACGGCCTCAACGAAATTGTTGATCCTGTTAAGGTTGCCATGAAAGTCATCGAAGGCTTGTTTGATGGTGTAACGACTAGTACACTAGACAATCTGGCTGCTGAAACCGCTGCCTCTTTGACTACCGCCCATCCCGATTACGCCAAGCTGGCTGCGCGTATCTCTGTGTCCAATCTGCATAAAAACACTAAAAAAGTATTTAGTGAGGTCATGAGTGACCTCTACACCTACATCAACCCAAGAACAGGAAAACCCGCACCCTTGTTGGCCGACGACGTCTATCAAGTTATCATGGATAACAAGGAGCGAATTGATTCTACCATTATCTATAACCGCGATTTCGGTTATGACTACTTTGGGTTTAAAACACTTGAGCGTTCTTACTTGCTCAAACTCAACGGACAAATTGCGGAGCGTCCTCAACACATGCTCATGCGGGTAGCCATAGGAATACATTTGAATGATCTTGAATCGGCTTTCGAAACCTATGAGTTGATGTCTAAGAAATACTTTACTCATGCCACACCAACGCTGTTTAATGCAGGAACGCCTAAGCCTCAAATGTCTTCTTGCTTTTTATTGAGCATGAAGGACGATTCTATCGACGGAATATATGACACCCTTAAGCAAACCGCTAGAATATCCCAATCAGCTGGAGGTATCGGTTTGTCTGTGCACAATGTGCGTGCTATGGGCAGCTACATCGCTGGCACCAATGGAACAAGTAATGGTTTAGTTCCTATGCTTCAAGTGTTCAATGACACAGCACGTTACGTCGATCAAGGTGGAGGAAAACGCAAAGGCAGTTTTGCGATTTATTTGGAGCCTTGGCATGCCGACATTTTCGATTTTTTAGAATTGAAAAAGAACCACGGCAAGGAAGAAATGAGAGCCCGTGATTTATTTTATGCCATGTGGATTCCAGACTTGTTCATGAAACGTGTGCAAGAAGATTCTACTTGGACTTTGATGTGTCCTAATGAGTGCCCTGGACTCTATGACCATCACAGTGCAGAGTTTGAAGCCCTTTATCTCGGTTATGAAAAGGAAGGCAAGGGTCGTAAAACCATCAAAGCTCGTGAGCTTTGGGAAAAAATCTTAGAATCTCAGATTGAGACAGGAACGCCATATATGTTGTATAAGGATGCTGCGAATTCCAAATCCAATCAGCAGAACCTGGGCACCATTCGATCGTCCAATTTATGTACGGAGATATTGGAATACACTTCACCAGATGAGGTAGCAGTTTGCAACTTGGCTTCAATTGCGCTGCCAATGTTTGTTAAAGACGGTGCTTTTGATCACGAAGCCTTGTTTAAGATCACCAAAAGAGTGACCAAAAATCTCAATAGAGTTATTGACCGCAATTACTATCCAGTAAAAGAAGCCGAAAACTCTAACATGAGACACCGCCCAATTGGTTTAGGCGTGCAAGGACTTGCCGATGCGTTTATTATGCTTAGAATGCCCTTTACTAGTCCCGAAGCCAAAAAGCTCAACAAAGACATCTTTGAAACGCTGTACTACGCTGCGGTAACTGCCTCTATGGAAGAAGCCAAGGTTGACGGGCCTTATCAATCTTATGAAGGATCTCCCATCAGCAAGGGTGATTTCCAACACAATCTTTGGGGAGTTGACGAGTCTAGCCTCAGTGGCAAATGGGATTGGGATGCTTTGCGTAAAAAGGTGGCCAAGCATGGTGTGCGGAACTCCTTGTTGGTTGCTCCTATGCCAACCGCGAGTACCTCTCAAATCTTGGGCAACAACGAATGCTTCGAACCTTATACCTCCAATTTATACACCCGACGTGTTCTTTCGGGAGAATTCATTGTAGTGAACACCCATCTGTTGAATGATTTGGTTGAACTTGGAATTTGGAATGAGCAACTCAAACAAGACATCATGCGTGCCAATGGCTCCATTCAGCACTTGAGTTCTATTCCAGCCGACATTCGAGAATTGTACAAGACGGTTTGGGAAATGAGTATGAAAGACATCATTGACATGGCTCGTGATCGTGGCTACTTTATTGACCAGTCACAATCCCTCAATTTATTTATGGAGGGCGCTACCATGGCCAAATTAACCTCCATGCATTTTTATGCTTGGCAAAACGGTTTGAAGACTGGAATGTATTATTTGAGAACCAAAAGTGCTGTTGATGCGATTAAGTTTACTTTAAAGCAGGAGAGTGTAAGTGTCCCAGAACCAGCGACAATTGAAACTGAAGTAATAGATGAAGTAGAAATTTTATCTCAAAAACAACAGCAGGCTGAAAAGGCTGCGGAGACCTTTGCGCAGGTTAAAGTTAAATCAAAAGTTGAAGTTGATCCCATTTCTCCAGAAGAAATGAAAGCCCTCATAGAGCAGGCCAAGAGCGGCGAAGGCGATGATTGCTTGATGTGTGGCTCTTAATTGGGACTCACTTAAACCTTTAGGTGACCTTAAACTTGTTGATAAGTTTTTAGCATTATTTATTTAATTCCCCACTTATAGGCATTTGAACTGATGGCACCCGATACATTGACAATATTTGAATTGGGATCTGTAGGTTCCAAAGGAATAAAAGGAGCGTCGTTGGTCGTGCAAGAAATTGTAACCGAAGAAATAAATGCAATTGCTAAAAATCTTTTCATTTTATTATTTTTTATTTGGTACAAATTACTTTCATCAATATTAACTGAACATGTCTTAAAAATTATCAAAATATCAATGTAATGTTAAATTAATGTTGTGCCGATTTCTGAAAGCGCTCAATCGCGTTACATTAATGAAATATTGGCTCTGCAATAATTGAATGTTATGTCTAGGACAGTTGATTGATTATTAGTAAATTCGGATCAAATTTTTGATATGAATTGGGAAGATCTTTTGTCACTCAAGCGCTATGGAGACACGCATAAAAGAATTCGAAAAGAACAAGACCAAACCCGATTGGGTTTTGAAGTTGATTACGATAGAATCATTTTTTCTAGCGAATTCAGAAGCTTGCAAGACAAAACCCAGGTGGTGCCTTTGTCACGTCGGGACTTTGTCCACACCCGATTGACCCATAGTCTCGAAGTAAGCGTTGTAGGTCGTTCTTTAGGGCGTCAAGTTGGCCAAAGAATATTGGAACGTCACCCGCACCTACAGAATATTCATGGATTTCAAATCCACGATTTTGGAGCTATTGTTTCTGCAGCCGCTTTGGCCCATGACATTGGCAATCCCCCTTTTGGCCACTCTGGAGAAAAGGCCATTGGAAGGTATTTTAATAAAGGAGAGGGCCAACAATTTAAAGCACAACTAACAGATGCTCAGTTTCAAGATTTGTGTGATTTTGAGGGCAATGCCAATGGATTCAGGATTTTGACCGAAAATCGACCTGGGCGACCTGGGGGTTTGAGACTCAGTTATGCAACTCTTGGTGCATTCATTAAATATCCTAAAGAGTCACTCCCAAAACAACCAACCGCTCACATCGCTCACAAGAAATTTGGAGTTTTTCAGTCTGAGTCAGAATTTTTTAAATCACTGACTAATGACTTGGGTCTGTCAGATGAAACCACATCTCATGTTTATCGCCACCCTTTAGCTTTTTTGGTAGAGGCAGCAGATGACATTTGCTATACAATCATCGATTTCGAAGACGCTATCAACTGTGGGTGGATAGAGGAATCTTATGCTCTCGAGTACCTGATTAAATTGGTGAAAGACAAAATGAACGTTCAAACCTACAACAGCATGAAGCTCACCAAAGACCGAGTGAGTTATCTCCGCGCACTTGCTATTGGCGCTCTTATTGACGAAGCTGTTGATGTTTTTATGTCCAATGAAGAAGGCATTCTTTCTGGAAAATACTCAATTGGTTTATTGGACAAGTGCAAGTATGAAGCTCAAATAACCGATATAAAGAATTTGAGCATTCAAAACATGTATCAGTCTCCTGAGGTAGTTGATAAGGAAATTGCGGGCTATGAAGTTTTGACTCATCTTCTTTCGGTTTATTGCAGCGCCTTAGTTCAGTTTAATTCTAACGACTGCTCTCAATATGAACACCTCATATTGAAAACATTGCCTGAAGCAATCAGGTCTCATGATCTAGGCCTATATGAGCAGCTTATTTCAGTTTGTGGTCATGTTGCAATTATGTCGGACAGCCAAGCGGTAATGACTTACAACACGTTAAAAGGATTGAAATTTTAAAAATTAAATTATTTTCTTAGTTTTAATAAAATTTATCAAAACCTACTCTATGAATAATCTTACTTTAAAATCACTTTATTCAGTTTTATTTTTTTCTGTTAATTTAATATTTTCTCAAACTCCGCTCCTTGAAAGTGTAAACGGTTCTCAAATTCATTCCTTTCTGCTTCAAAATAAGGATCAATGGCAGCTCAGTCCGGAAGACTTGGACGAGTTAATGGTGATCTCCTCTCATTATGACGCCAAAACGTCCATTAGCCATGTCTATGCTCAACAGTACTTTAATAATATTCCGATTTTCAATGCCATAGTTACTATAGGAATAAAAAATGGCAGAATATTCAATGCAGCAAATACTCTGGCTCCTAATGTTCAATCAACTTTTAACAGTTTAGACCCAGTATTGCAGCCAAGACAAGCCATTTCAAAGTTACTTGAGTATTTTCAATTGGAAATTCCTTCAGACCTCCTTCTTCAGAGTATTGATGGATCCAATTTCAGCTTTTCGGCACCTTCTCTGTCGGACAAGAACATTCCGGTGAGTTTGGTATTTTATCCTTCAGAAGTCGGGTTGAGATTGTCTTGGAGCCTAAACATCGAGCTTAAACATCACGCTCACTGGTGGAGCGCTATTATTGATGCTCAAACGGGAGCAGTGCTCAATTCGTATGACAATATCATCAACTGTCAATTTCATACCCCAGATGCAACAAGTTTTACCAAACAACCACAGTTCGACTTTCTAGATTCTCAAAAATTTCATTCTGCAGATGGTTCACAGTACAGAGTATATCCCCTGCCTGTCGAAAGTCCAAATCACGGCTCCAGACAATTGATCGTTGATCCCGCAAATTTGACTGCCTCACCATTTGGATGGCACGATACTAATGGAGTAGACGGAGCGGAATTTACAATAACCAGAGGAAATAACGTTTATGCCTACGAAGATTCAGTGGGGAACAATCAACCGGGATATTCTCCTGACGGTGGATCCGACTTGACTTTTGACTTTGCATTGGATTTGTCAGGTCAAGCCAATAGTTATTTTGACGCAGCGATAACGAATTTGTTTTACGTCAATAATATGATGCACGACGTTTGGTACAATTACGGATTTGACGAGGCAAGCGGAAATTTTCAACAAAATAACTACGGAAACGGCGGTGCACAAAACGATTTTGTCCTAGCCGAGGCTCAAGATGGAAGCGGTATTAATAATGCTAATTTTTCTACACCCCCAGACGGTGGTAATGGTCGTATGCAGATGTTTTTGTGGTCTCCAGCAACAGCCCCTGAGCTTTTGACCATACCAGGAGGTAGTCTTACAGGTTCCTATGCTGGGATTGAAGCGGCGTTTGGTGGCTCTGTTCCAACAGATGTACCGTTAATTGGTAACTTGGTCTTGGCTTTTGACGAAACAGTTCCAGATCCCTATGACGCATGTGAGTCTATTCAGAACCAATCTTTTTTATCGGGAAATATTGCGGTTATTAAAAGAGGAACTTGTGAATTTGGATTCAAAGTTCTTAGCGCCCAAAACGCAGGTGCCATTGCTGTAATAATGATCAATAATGTTGCTGGAAATCCTATAGCCATGGGAGCTGGCGCCGATGGAGGGTCAGTGACCATACCTTCAATTATGATTTCTAATGCTGATGGAATGGCTTTAATAGCTGCTCTAGAAGGAGGAGAGACTATAAGTGCCGAATTACTTAATTTGGGGCCTTTTAATCAAGATGGGGATTTTGACAATGGCATAGTGGCTCATGAATATGGACATGGAATTTCCACGAGATTGGCTGGAGGAGCCAATGTCAATTCATGTTTGAATAATCCTGAACAAATGGGTGAAGGCTGGTCAGATTGGTTTGCTTTGATGATAACCATGGAGGAAGGGGATTTAGGGTCTGATATATCAGGGATAGGAACTTTTGCCATAGGACAGCCAACTGACGGCAATGGTATTCGTCCTGCGCCTTACAGTACCGACTTTGCGGTTAACAACTACACCTACGCAGACACCAATGATGTAACCAATATCTCAGAACCTCATGGCATCGGATTTGTTTGGGCCTCCATTTTATGGGATTTGACTTGGGCTTACATCGATAAATATGGGTTTGATTCAGATCTTTTTAACGGAACAGGTGGAAACAATAAGGTTATGCAAATTGTCATTGAGGGACTAAAACTGCAATCCTGTAGTCCTGGCTTTGTAGCTGGAAGAAACGCCATTCTGGCTGCCGATAATGCCATAACAGGAGGTGTAGACCAATGCATGATCTGGGAAGTTTTTGCCAATAGAGGAGTGGGATTCAATGCCAGTGAGGGTTTAGGGTTTTCAAGGACTGATCAAGTTGAGGATTTCAGCATGCCTCCAAGCAACGACCCTTCGCTAGTGAATTGCGTCCTCTCTGATAGGGAATTCGGAACCAATCAGCTTAAGATATTTCCTAATCCAGCCTCTGATGTGGTTCACATTTCCAACACCTCCGAAATCGGTCAGGCGCATTATCGTTTGTCCGATTTGAACGGAAGAATAGTTTGGGAAACAAATGGTATATTTGACTCAGGTATAAATATTGACTTGTCATCAATGACATCAGGACTTTACATTTTGTCTGTTGACAACGGTCAGTCGAGATATACGAGAAAAATTATCATTCAGTAGCTGGTGACATTGAACCACGAACATTTTATGAATAAGGCCATTCAAGAGGCTCAGCACGCATTGGATAAGGGTGAAATCCCAATTGGTGCGGTGATTGTTTTGAATGGTCAAATTATAGCTCGATCCCATAATCTTACCGAAACCTTAAATGATGTGACTGCACACGCTGAGATGCAGGCTATTACTGCAGCTGCCAATTTTTTAGGAGCTAAGTACCTCAATCAATGTACCTTATACGTCACTTTGGAGCCGTGTCCAATGTGTGTGGGTGCTCTATATTGGAGCCAAATTGGAAGTGTGGTTTATGGAGCTAAGGAGAATAGACACCAATTCAATGTTCAGCCCAGATACCACCCTAAAACAAAGGTCATGGGAGGAATATTAGAAGAACCTGCCGAAAAGCTGATCCATCAGTTTTTTGAACTTAAAAGATCCTTGAACTAGGATTTTGAATCGTTGTATTGTTTCATTTTGTCCAAATTCTCTTTGTTGAGAAGATAGTCGCTAACTTTTTTGTTTTTCCATCGATGGTAGGAAAACACGGGAAAAACCACAAAAAATAGAAGAACCACACCACTTCCAACAACTTTGGGAATATCAAGTGCAATGCCAACTATGATGCTTGAAAGGGCCAGAATCCATAAAATAGGCAGGACAATTCTCATGTCATTCTATTGGTTTGACGTCAAGATACAGCTCATTCAATTGGGTTTGGTCAATGACAGATGGAGCATCAATCATAATGTCTCTACCGGTATTGTTCTTTGGGAATGCTATAAATTCACGGATCGTTTCTTGCCCACCAAGAATGGCTACCAAGCGGTCTAAACCAAAAGCAATTCCGCCATGTGGTGGCGCACCAAATTCAAAGGCATTCATCAAAAATCCGAACTGAGACTTTGCGGCTTCGGGGGTGAAGCCCAGTAAATCGAACATTTGAGACTGTGTCGCCTTGTCGTGTATTCTGATGGATCCACCGCCAATTTCATTCCCGTTGAGTACTAAGTCGTACGCATTGGCATTGACCTCGGAAGGATTGCTGTGCAGAAGATCCATTTGTTCTGGCTTTGGTGCTGTAAATGGGTGGTGCATGGCGTGGTAACGATTCGATTCTTCATCCCATTCTAACAGAGGAAAATCGACTACCCATAAGGGCGCAAATACTTTAGGATCTCTTAGCCCAAGGCGTTCGGCCATTTCCATTCTCAAGGCACTCATTTGGGATCGGACTTTGTGCGTATTTCCACTCAAAACGAAAATAATATCGCCTTCAGAGGCACCAGTAATTTTGGCCCAATGCTTCAAATCCTCTTGATTGAAGAACTTGTCTACGGAGGATTTAAAACTGCCGTCTTCTAAACAGCGCACATAAACTAATCCCGAAGCACCAATTTGGGGTCGTTTGACCCATTCGGTCAATTGGTCAATATCTTTTCGGGTTAGCTCGTTTGACTTTGGAACGGCGATTCCAATGACCAATTCACTGTTATTAAATACTTGAAAATCTTTGTGTTTGGCGGCATCATTCAATTCGCCAAATTCCATTCCAAATCGAATATCTGGTTTGTCGTTACCAAATCTCCTCATGGCTTCATGATAGGTCATGCGAGGAAAAGCGCCCAACTCATTGCCAGTAATAGATGATATTAGGTGACGGGTCAAACCTTCAAAGGTTTCTAAGATATCTTCTTGTTCGACAAAGGCCATTTCACAATCGATTTGGGTGAATTCTGGCTGGCGATCGGCGCGCAAATCCTCGTCTCTAAAGCATTTTACTATTTGAAAGTAGCGATCCATTCCTCCCACCATCAACAATTGTTTGAACGTTTGAGGTGACTGAGGCAAGGCATAGAATTGTCCAGGATTCATTCGAGAGGGAACCACAAAATCTCTTGCACCTTCTGGGGTCGATTTGATAAGAACGGGGGTTTCTACTTCGATGAAATTTTGCTCTGACAAATAATTACGTACCAATTGAGCGATGCGGTGTCTAAAAATTAAATTGTTTTTGATTGGATTTCTTCGAATGTCCAAATAGCGGTATTGCATGCGCAAGGTGTCACCACCATCAGTTTCGTCTTCAATTGTAAATGGTGGGGTTTTTGAGGCGTTTAGGCAGCACAAGTCGGTAACCAAAAGCTCGATATCCCCAGTCGGAAGATTAGGGTTTTTGGAGCTTCTTTCAATTACTTTTCCAGTAGCTTGAATTACAAATTCTCGCCCAAAAGTTTTAGCCATAGCTATTAGTGATTCACTTGTTCGAGCCTCGTCAAAAATTAATTGGGTAATCCCATATCGATCCCTAAGATCAATCCATATCACAGAGCCTTTGTCTCTGTTTTTTTGAACCCAACCCGAAAGGGTAACAGTTGTTCCGATATGAGTACTGTTCAATTCTCCACAATGGTGCGTCCGATACATAGCAATTAATTTAATGCAAAAGTAATGAAGTCAATTTGACTCTCCCATTTATTCATTAATCTGATTGATATTTTGAGAATGAATCCAAAATTTTAGTTTAGAAACTAAGTAGAAAAGTACAGGAACAACAATTAAAGTCAAAAACGTAGCGACCATCAAGCCATAAATCACCGTCCACGCAAGAGGACCCCAGAATCTGACGTTATCTCCTCCCAAATAAATGTTGGGGTCGAGCTCACTGAATAGGGTGTAGAAATTGATGTTCAATCCTGTGGCGAGCGGGATGAGTCCCAAAATTGTAGTAATTGCCGTCAATAAAACAGGTCTGAGTCTTGCTTTTCCTCCTGCAACTATCAGTTCGAGTGTGTCTTCTTTAGACAGAAATTGATGCTTTAGGAGCCCTTTTTCTTCTTTCTTGCGGTCTACCAACAATTGGGTGTAGTCGAGCAGTACAACTCCGTTGTTAACCACGATTCCAGCTAAGGCAATAATGCCCATCATGGTCATCATAATAACAAACGGACGACCCGTAAGGACCAATCCTCCAAACACGCCAATCAAACTTAGAAAAATAGCGAGCATGATGATTGAAGGTTTTGATACAGAGTTGAATTGGAAGATCAGGATCAAAAATATTAATCCAAGCCCCGAGAAAAATGCACCAATTAAAAAGGCCATTTGTTTGCCTTGTTCCTCAATTTGGCCAGTGTAATCCACTGTTACGTGATCAGGAATTTGATGGTAATTCCTCATAATTTCTTTGACCTGATCGACCACCGCTCCAGCATCAGTATACCCAGGTTCTAAAGCCGAATAGATGGTGACTACCCGCTTGGTATCCCGGTGCTTGATGGCACTAAATCCAGATGCATTGTTTTGTTCAACAAGAGAAGAAATGGGAATGACTTTTATTTTCCCAGATGCCATATCTCTAAAAGTCAATGATTGGTCAAAAATGGCATTTCTGTCATACCGATTATCATTGTTAAAACGCACGTTGATGTTATAATCGTCACCTTTCAACTTGTAAATCCCAGCCTTGCTTCCGAAAATACTATTTCTCAACTGTTGGGCAATCATTCCAGTACTCACCCCAAGTTCTCCCGCTTTTTTGCGATCTACAACCACCTGCATTGCTGGTTTAGATTTGTTGACATCAATCTTGAGTTGGTCGATGCCTCCAATGTTTTTGGAATTGATATAGGTTCGTATGTTTTCCGCTACTTGAATGATTTCGGAATAGTCTGCTCCTTCAATTTCTATATTAATCGGATAACCAACAGGTGGCCCAGAAGCGTCTTTTTCAACTGAAATAGCCACGCCAGGATAAACACCTTGAAGTGAGTTTTGAATCTTCTTTTGTAATTCTCCACTGCTCATACCTTTACGATACTTGTATTCTCGCATGGCAACCGTAATCTTGCTTCGATGAGGCATGGCCGCAGCAGAGCCCGCATCGGTTTGAGGATTTCCGGCGCCTCGACCAACCTGAGAAACTGCATTTTCCACCATAAAATTATGAGAACCATCCTTATAGGTGGCGTCTTCAATGATGTCGTAAATCCTCGATTCTATTTGAAGGGTGAGTTGATTGGTTTTTTCAATATCCGTTCCCTCGGGATACTCTACATATACTATGATTTGATTGGGTTCGTTGTCTGGAAAAAACTCAACCTTAGTGCGCTGACTTCCTATCGATACCCCGAAGGTCATGAAAGCACCAATCAATAGTATAATTGTACCAACGACTATCCATATTGGGCGTCTGCCATGCAGTGCATTTCTAAGCGATTTTTCATAAAAACGCTCCCATTTTCCAACAGTATTGGTTTGGAAGTTGTTAGCCATTTTCCTTAGGAAAAGCCTATAAACCCACAGCAATAGCGCCGTAGCGACCATGACACTTCCCAAAAAGTTGTAACTGCCTCCAAAAAAGAAAATTAATAAACCAACACCTCCTATAATTGACGACAGTCGGATAATTCTTTTGAGGGGCATTTCCTTGTCTTCAGTTTTCATGAATTGCGACACTAAAACCGAATTGAAAAATATGGCTACAAAAAGCGAAGACCCCAAAACAACAGAAAGCGTTATTGGGAAGTAAATCATGAACTGCCCAATTAACCCAGGCCACAAGCCTAATGGAATGAAAGCGGCAACAGTTGTTGCAGTGGAAATGATGATGGGGTAAGCAATTTCGCCAATTCCTTGTTTTGCAGCTTGAACGCGACCCATTCCTTCTTGCTTCATGAGGCGATAAACGTTTTCAACCACCACGATTCCATTGTCGACCAACATGCCTAGACCCATGATTAGCCCAAACAAAATCATGGTGTTGAGGGTATATCCCAATTGTGACAATATCATCAGTGACATGAACATGGACATTGGAATGGCAAACCCAACGAAAAGCGCATTTTTGAAACCTAGGAAAAACATCAAAACGGTGACCACCAAGAGAATTCCAAAAATGATGTTGTTGACCAAATCATCCACTTGGCCAATGGTACGACTCGACTGGTCGTTGGCTGTTGTTACGACAAGGTCTTTTGGGAATACATTGGCTTGGGTATCTGAAATGATCGTGTTGATTTTTTCAATCGCACTGACCATGTTTTGACCACTGCGTTTTTTAACATTCAACATGACCACAGGATCTCCAAATTCTCTGGCGTAGGTGGTGTGTTTCTCCTCTTTAAAAGTTACTTCGGCAACGTCCTTAAGATAGATTGGGTTTCCAAATTCGGACTTGATCACAAAATCTTCAAGGTCTTGAGGATTCTCAATTTCCCCGATTACACGTACCGTTCTGCGCTGCCCATTCGCAACCAAATTGCCTGCAGACATGGTTACATTTTCTCGACCAATGGCTGTTAAAATGTCGTCAAAACTAATCTTAGACGCCATCATTTTGTAGATGTCAACTGCTACTTCGATTTCTTCATTTTGGACTCCCAATAGATCGACCTCTTTGATTTCTGTGAGATCTTCAATGGATTCTTCCAGTATGGTCCCATAGGCCTTGAGTTGAGGAACAGGATAGTCGCCAGTGATGTTGATGGTTAAAATGGGGACCTCTTCACTTGGACTGAGTTCAAAAACATTGGGTTCAACCTTGGCGTTGTTGAACACTGGCCAATCCTCGCTGGCCTTTTCTTCATCAACAATGTCTTTTACTTTGAGTTTGGCGTCTTCAATGTCAATATCATCATCAAATTCTACAATGATCATGGAGTAATCTTCCTCTGAGCTAGAGGTAAGTTCAACCAAATTACTAATAGTTTTTAACTTGGACTCAAGAGGATCAGTGATAAGTTTCTCTACATCTTCCGCCGTGTTACCTGGATAGATGGTGCTGACATATACCTTGGTCTCTTTAATTTCCGGAAAACTCTCTCGAGGCATACTGTTGTAGGCTCCAATTCCCATAAAAAAGATAATGACCATCAATACATATAGGGTGGTCTTGTTATCAATGGCCAAACTTGACCACTTAAATTCTTTGTTTGTATTCGGTTTAGAAGGACTCATACACAATTATTGATAGATGACTTGAACAGCTTGGCCAGCTCTCACGTTGCGTGCCCCTTCGGTTATAATTTCGGCATTGGGTTCTAACCCAGAAAGTACTTCAATCTTGCCGTCTTGAATCAAACCTGTTGTTATGACCCGTCTCTCGGCCACACCTTTGTCTTCACCTTCACTTTTCTTAATGGTATAAACAAATTGTTCGCTATTGCCATTTTCTGAAATCACACTCAATGGAACCACCAAGGCGTTCTCTTTTGTGTAGTCACTAATTTTGATTCTTCCTGTTAAATTTGGCTTAATCATACCATCCAAATTGGGAACGGCAATTTCAATTTTAAAAGTTCGATTGGCTTGATTGATGTATTGACCTACCTGTTTGATGGTAGTATTAACCGAACGATTCAGTATGGGAAAAAAGACCTCTACTTTAGCGCCTTGGGTTATGGCTGACAAGTGTCTTTCTGGCACCTCTGCCTCGATATACATATTTTGCAAATTAATGATTCGCATGATTGGCGACTGACCAGGATAAACAACGCTTCCTTGTTGGGCCATAATCTCATCAACAACACCGCTAAAAGGCGCTGTTATCACTGTTTTCTTCAACTGACTGTCCAGCTGTTTTAATCCTTCCAACTGAGCTTCGAAATTGGCCTTGGCCTGAAGGAATTGCATTTCACTCCCAATACCTTGATTCCAAAGTCTCTCCTGTTTTTCAAAAGAAGTCTTGGCCAAATTCATTTGAATGGCCAATTGAGCTCGACGTTGTGTCATACCACCGTCATCGATTTTTGCCAATACGGCTCCCTTAGAAACACTCTGGCCCTCTGTAACAACAATTTGATATAAGGTGCCCGACATTTCTGAAAGAACCACAACGTCTTCACGGGTCGCAACGCTACCTTGTAAATCAATGAAATGTTGAAAAACAGTGGGCTGCACCATTTGAGTGCTGACTAATGGCAAGTATTGTTCTTGAGACAAATCGGCAATGGCGGCATCCAAAAGCTGCAATTGATTGCTTCGTTCTTGTTGTTCAGAAAGTAAAATATTCCGTTTTTCGCGAATGGCAACAAGATCACCTTGCGCAATAATTTGATCGACTGAAAGCTCTGGGTTTCCTCCGCATGCCGTCAATAGAGCGATTGATCCAAAAACTATAATCGAGGCATTTTTGTTATAAATCTTAACCATGATAAATTTAATTTGAAAGGTTGTTGAGTATGGTGTCTAAAACTGTTTTTTTGTTAATGACTTCTGTCATTGAATTGAGGTAATTGTACTGCGCTTCGTAGAGCTGCTTTTGAGCCTGAAGTAAATCAAAACTGCTTGCAATGCCTTCGAGAAACTTTACTTTGTTTTTAGAAGAAATTCTTTCGGCCAATAGCAAACTTTCTTGATTGTTGTAGTAGGTTTCTATGGCATATTGAAAGTTGCTTTTCGCAGATTCTAGCTCAAAAAACAAACGCTGCTGCGTCTCTTCTAATTGAATTCGTGCGATGTCCAAATTCATACGAGCCTTGTTGGTCGATGCCTGTCTTCCTAAACTGCTAAAAATAGGTGCCGACATTCGAATACCTGCCATAGAGTACCCGAACCATTGTTGTTGGGTTTCTGTAAACTTGAACTCGTTGTTAAAGCCATTATAACCCGCATTAATGAAGGCATTCAATTGAGGTAAAGCCTTGCTTTTTTCTAGTTTTAACAATAGAGCGCTACTTTCTTCTTGATTTTTGGCAATTCGAAAATCTACGTTGTCTTCTATTTTAAACCCTTGTTCTAGAAGGGTTAAATCTAGATTTTGAAGTGCTAAACTGTCCAAATTATCTTGCAACATAATCTGATCATTGATTTTGAGACCAAGAACTAACTTTAACATATTGTAAGCTAAATCTCGCATTCTTTGGCCATTGTTATAATTGGCCTCTACGGAAGATTTCAAAACGCGCAATTGCTCAACGCTTTCTTCTTCGATCATACCTTCGGCGAACATGCCTTCGATATCTTTCAAATTCTTATTGATATCGCCTAAATTTTTCTCAGCAATACGAATACTCTCGTCTGCCATTAGGCTATTGGCATAGGCCGAGGTAGTAGCTTTGACTACTTCAGTTTCTAACTTTTCTTTAGCATTTTCCGAAATGGCCAAGTAGACTTTAGATGCCTGAAGCCCAACTAAATATGATCCGTTAAATAGTTGTTGACTCAACTCGGCTGAGACTCCCACGTTTTGTTTCGTGCCAAAAGTCACTGCCGCAAATTCTCCCGGATTTCCACCGAAAAACTCGGCAGGAATTAAAGAAACTTGTTGCTTGAGCCAGTTATTATAGCTTAAATCACCATTGATTTGAGGGAGTCCAGTAGCAATTGTTTTGCGGCGCTCAAATTCTGCGCTTAGGATAGATTTTTGGGCACTGAGAATCCTAATGTTGTGCGCTAGGGCATGATCAATAGCCTCCTGCATTGTAAATGTATAAGGGCTCTGCGCCATTACTGCCAATGGCAAAATCCATGTGAGTAGAATGAGAAACTTATTTTTCATTTTGAAGGTGATTATTAGAAATAAAATCTTGTAATATGGACATCCCTTTTTCTGTGACCAGTGCTCTAAGATGGTATTCTAGAAAACTATTTTCCAAATAGGGAAGTGTGAACGATGCGGGTGGAAAAATGCGTTCATCGCGAATCCCCATCATGCCATTAAAATAGAGTCTAGCAGTAAAGTCAGGGTCAATTTCTTGACGGAAAAGCCCTGTGTCGATTCCTTTGCGTATGCTGTTTTGAATGCACAAATACATTTTGTCAAATTGATTTTTCCAAAGCAAATCGTGTATTTCGGGATAATATTTTTTTAGCTGAAATTGAGGCGACATGCGCTCGTTTTTCATGTGACTCATCACAAATCGCTTGACGTCATAGAGTTCCTCAATTGGATTGACAGAGTGGTCACAAATTTGGTCTATTCCTGAGGAAATTTTAGCAAACAGCTCGAACGTTGCCTCTTCAATCAGAGTAGTTTTGTTTTGAAAATGGATGTAGAGGGTTTTTTTTGAAATACCAATTTGCTGAGCAATATCGTCCATTGTCACGCTTTTGAATCCCAGTGTGAGGAACAATTCAGTGGCTTTGGATATGATTAATTCTTTTGTTGTCATAAGAAAATTTCGGTGCGAAAGTAATCATGGAAACTTTAAAAACAAAATAAGTTTCCAAGGTTTAATAAATTTTAACATTTCATCTTTAGTCTTGTCATTCCATTTTATAATTATCCTAACTTGCGCTCATGGATTTTCTTAGCCATTACAGTGAAAAATTTAACTCGGCTATAGCGACTAGCCAAGTTCAAAGGCAACCAGTCGAGTTGTATCAACCCATCAATTACATTCTCGATTTAGGAGGCAAGAGGCTCAGGCCTCTGTTGACACTAATGGCTGCCGATGCCTTTGGGGCTCAAGCAAATGAGGCCATGAAAGCTGCCTTGGCGGTAGAAATTTTCCACAATTTTACTTTGATTCATGACGACATCATGGATGATGCTCCAATTCGACGCGGTTTGGCTACCGTTCACGAAAAATGGGATATCAACACAGGAATTCTATCTGGCGATGCCATGATGATATTGGCCTATCGGCAATTGGAACAATATGAAGATGACCGTTATTTTCAGTTGATGAAGGTGCTCAATCAAGTTGCTTTAGAAGTTTGTGAAGGCCAACAGTTGGATGTCAATTTTGAAACTCAAATGTCGGTATCGGAGTCGGAATATATGACGATGATCCGGCAAAAAACAGCGGTTTTGGTTGCGGCAGCGCTTCAGATGGGAGCAATAGTAGCGCGCGCTTCTGACAGTGATCAAAATAGCATATACTCCTATGGAGTTGAGCTTGGCATGGCATTTCAGCTTCAGGACGATTATTTGGACGCATTTGGAGATCCGAAAACATTTGGAAAGCAAGTTGGAGGGGATATCATTGAGAACAAAAAAACATTTCTTTATCTAAAAGCCATAGAGCTTCTTGACGCTGAAGCGTCGAAATCTTTACAAAAATTGTTCAACGAGGTTCAGGTGTCTACAGAAATTAAAGTTGAACAGGTCAAATCCTTCTTTCTCCAAAGTAAGGCTGATGAGGTTTTAAAATTGAGAATTGACGAACACACACAAAACGCCTTAAATGCCTTAGAAAGTACTTCTTTGACGGCAGCAAGTAAGGAGCAGTTTCGTCAATTTGCCGTTTGGTTGATGACAAGAGTCAGCTAGGTTAGAGTTCGGTCGACGGGCGGATTTCAACCTTCAAAATTGCAGGGTCAATTATTTCTCAGAAAAGCTATTAAATTGCCCGAATTGATTGACAAAAGTTTTACTTTTGTGTGACAAATGAGCTACATGCGATAGTATCACCAATGGACAAATACTCTTTTTTAAACGCGGCGCACACTGCCTATTTCGCTGAGCTATATGACCAATACCTTACCAACCCTGATTCAATAGAGCCCAGTTGGAGAGCTTTTTTCCAAGGATATGATTTCGGCACCGAGCAATACGGTCTAGAAAACCAGCTCATCGAGGGGGTTTCAATGCAAATACCAGAGAAGGTTCAAAAGGAGTTTCAAGTGGTTAAACTCATCAACGCTTATCGCACCAGAGGTCATTTATTTACCAAAACCAATCCGGTTCGACAACGCAGAACTTACACCCCCGATCTTTCTATTGGCCAGTTTGGCTTGAATGAAAGCGACTTGTCTCTTGACTTTGACGCAGGGTCCATCCTAGGCATTGGCAAGTCCAGTTTGGTCAATATAATTAAGCATTTAGAATCCATTTATTGTGATGCCATCGGAGTTGAATACATGTATATCCGAAAACCCGAAGAGGTGGAATGGATTCAGAACAGATTGAATGTCAACGACAATCATCCAAAATTTTCGATATCGACCAAAAAAAATATATTAAGAAAATTGTCTGAGGCTGTTTCTTTTGAGCAGTTTTTACATACCAAATATGTAGGTCAAAAGCGGTTTTCCCTCGAAGGGGGCGAATCTTTGATTCCAGCACTTGATGCCTTGATTGAAAATGCTGCCAATTACGGCATCAAGGAATTTGTGATGGGAATGGCTCACCGAGGCCGATTGAACGTCTTGACTAATATTTTTGGCAAATCACCTCGAGATATTTTTAGCGAATTTGACGGTAAAGACTACGAACAAGAGGTGTTTGACGGAGACGTTAAGTATCACTTGGGCTGGACCAGTTACAGAGAGACCGACGGTGGTAAGAAAATACATTTGAATATAGCGCCTAACCCTTCTCATTTGGAAACTGTTGGACCAGTAGTCGAAGGGATTACTAGGGCTAAAATTGACCATAACAGGTCAAAGGGCCTTGATACAGTTTTGCCTATTCTGGTTCACGGCGATGCTGCCATTGCTGGGCAAGGAGTGGTTTATGAAGTGGTACAAATGGCTCAGTTGGACGGCTACAAAACTGGTGGAACGATCCACATTGTGGTCAACAATCAGATAGGATTTACAACCAATTATAAGGATGGTCGTTCAAGCACCTATTGTACGGATGTCGGAAAAGTAACTTTGTCGCCCGTTCTGCATGTCAATGCAGATGATGTAGAGGCCGTGGTTCATGCAATGATATTTGCTTTAGACTTTAGAATGGCTTTTAAAAGGGATGTTTTTATCGATCTATTGGGCTACAGAAAGTATGGTCACAACGAAGGAGATGAGCCTAAATTTACCCAGCCCATACTTTACAAGGCCATTGCAAATCACAAGAATCCATTAGAAATATATTCCCAAAAATTGCTTGCTGAGGGTTCAATTCAAAGCGCTGAAATTGAGGAAATGCAGCAGCATTACAGACACTTTTTGGAAGAGGCCCTAGAAGATTCAAGAAAAATTGAGAAGACCATTATCACACCATTTATGGAGGATGAATGGTCTGGATTAACACGAGTAACCGAGGAGGAGATGTTAAAGACCGTTGACACTTCTTTTCCTAAGTCTAGATTAAAGGAGTTGACATTAGTTCTGTCAAATCTTCCCACGGACAAAAAATTTATTAAAAAAATCCAGAGACTCGTTGAATCACGACAAGATATGTTTGACAACAATCAATTAGATTGGTCAATGGGAGAGCACTTGGCTTATGCCAGTTTGCTCGATGAAGGATTTCAAGTGAGAATTTCAGGTCAGGATGTCGAGAGAGGGACGTTTTCTCATCGACATGCGGTTGTAAAGGTTGAAGACAGTGAGGAGGAAGTTATTTTGTTGGAGAAAATCGGCAAAGAAAAGGATGCATTTCAAATTTATAATTCCCTCCTTTCGGAATATGGCGTGGTTGGATTTGACTATGGTTATGCCATGGCCAGTCCAAACACACTGACCATTTGGGAAGCTCAATTTGGCGATTTTGTCAATGGCGCTCAAATCATGTTCGACCAGTATGTTTCTTCAGCTGAAGATAAGTGGAAATTGCAAAATGGCTTGGTTGTTTTGTTGCCTCACGGCTATGAAGGGCAGGGGGCAGAGCACTCCTCGGCCCGAATGGAACGTTTTTTACAATTGTGCGCCAAAGACAATATGTTTGTTGCTGATTGTACCACTCCTGCTAATCTATTCCACTTGTTGCGTCGACAAATGAAATCCAATTACCGCAAACCTTTGATTGTGTTCACACCTAAGAGTCTTTTAAGACATCCTCTGGTAGTTTCGTCCGTTGACGAATTTGCAAATGGCCAATTTCATGAGCTTATTGATGATGCTCAAGTAGATGCTCAACAAGTCAAAACAGTAGTATTTGTGACAGGCAAATTCTATTACGATTTGTTAGAAGAGAGAAGTAAACTGGGGAGAATGGATGTGGCTTTGGTTAGATTGGAGCAATTGTTCCCATTACCTAAAGTACAATTGACAGCGGTTTTGAATAAATACGCTCATGTCAAAGATTTTGTTTGGGCTCAGGAAGAACCTAGAAATATGGGGGCTTTTGGCTATTTATTGATGAATTTTGACCCAGTCAGGTCCTTCAGAATAGCATCACGAAGACCATATGGCGCTCCAGCAGCAGGAAGTAGTGTGAGATATCAACGTCGACACAGGGAAGTGATAGATTTCGTTTTCGATGCGTCAAAGGATAATCAACGAAACTCATAATTTTGAAAATTTAATATCAATTTCATGATAGTAGAAATGAAAGTGCCTTCACCAGGCGAATCGATAACAGAGGTTGAAATTGCAACTTGGCTGGTGGCCAACGGAGACTATGTCGAAAAGGATCAGGCCATTGCTGAGGTGGACTCAGACAAGGCGACCTTGGAACTCCCTGCTGAGGTTAGTGGAATTATCACCCTTAAAGCGGAGGAAGGTGAAGCTGTGGCGGTGGGCCAAGTGGTTTGTTTGATTGATACAAGCGCCGAGAAGCCGGAAGGAATGACCAATGCCATTGCCGTTGTGCAGTCACAAACTGCTGCCCCAATTGCTACCCCAAATGCTCCCGTGGCGACCACCTATGCAACAGGAGCGGCCAGCCCAGCAGCAAAAAAAATCTTGTCGGAAAAAGGCATTGATTCGGCTAGCGTCGATGGCACGGGACGCGACGGTCGTGTAACTAAAGAAGACGCATTGAACGCGGTTCCCTCTATGGGCTCAAATTCGGCCTTAGGAGATAGAGATTCGAGCAGAACAAAATTGTCCATGTTACGAAGAAAGGTAGCAGAGCGATTAGTCCAAGCAAAGAATGAGACCGCCATGCTGACAACTTTTAACGAGGTTGACATGTCGGCAATTTTTGACATTCGCAAAAAATTCAAGGAAGAATTCACCAAGAAGCACGATGTAGGTCTCGGATTTATGAGCTTCTTTACCTTGGCAACAGTAAGAGCTTTAAAATTGTTTCCTGCAGTTAACTCAATGATTGATGGCCAAGAAATGATTACTTACAATTTTCAAGACATCAGCATTGCAGTTTCTGGCCCAAAAGGATTAATGGTTCCCGTCATCAGACATGCAGAGAAGTTGTCTTTTAAAGGAGTTGAAGAAGAGGTCAAGCGATTGGCGATTAGAGCCAGAGATGGACAGATTACTGTCGATGAGATGACTGGTGGCACCTTTACCATTTCTAACGGAGGGGTATTTGGAAGCATGCTTTCGACACCTATTATTAATCCACCTCAAAGCGGTATCCTTGGTATGCACAACATTGTTGAGCGTCCAGTTGCTATCAATGGAAAAGTTGAAATTCGACCTGTCATGTACTTAGCGTTGTCATACGATCACCGCATTATTGACGGACGCGAAAGTGTTGGCTTCCTAGTAGCAGTCAAAGAGGCTATCGAAAATCCAGAAGAGTTTTTAATGGATAACAATATTAAAAAGGCCTTAGAGCTGTAATGGTATTCAATCCCTTGGATTAAACCAACCATTATGATCACAGATACGCATACTCATTTGTACGTCGAAGAGTTTGATCAAGATAGGGACGAGGTCATTTCTCGCGGGTTCGAGCTAGGCATTAACAGACATTTCTTGCCTTCTATTGACTCGACCTACACAGCAGCCATGATTGCTTTGGAGGAAAAATATCCAGAAAATATTCGTTTGATGATGGGACTTCATCCCACCCACGTTAAAAAGGAAACTGTTGATTCAGAATTATCGCATGTCCGAGACATGCTTTCCAAAAAGTCTTTCGTAGCCATTGGAGAAATAGGGATTGATTTGTTCTGGGACAAAAGGACACTTGGCCTACAGCAACAGGCCTTCGTCGAGCAGATTAGGTTAGCCCAATACCATGACCTTCCCATTGTAATACACTGCAGGGATGCCTTCGATGAAATATTTGAGATTTTGGAGCAAGAAAACAATCCTAGATTAAGAGGCATCTTTCATTGTTTCACTGGGAATTTGCAGCAAGCGAAGAGGGCCATTTCTTTTAACATGAAACTAGGTATAGGCGGTGTGGTAACTTTTAAGAATGGAGGTATAGATCAATTTTTGCACGATATTCCTTTAAAACATATCGTCCTAGAAACAGATTCACCCTACTTGGCGCCAGTTCCTTATCGAGGAAAACGGAATGAAAGTGCCTTTATATCCGAAGTAATTGATAAATTGGCCTTGATTTATAAGCTGCCGAGAAAACAAATTATCGAAGTGACAACTGAAAACGCCTCCTTTATTTTTAACTGCGGGTGATAAAAGCTCCAAAAATATTGCTCATTTATACTGGTGGAACCATTGGTATGCGCCGGGATTATAACAGTGGTAGTCTAAGACCTTTTGACTTCCAAAAGGTATTGGATGAAATTCCTGAATTGAGATTGCTCCAATGCCATATCGATCATTGCGCAATTGCTAATCCGATTGATTCATCCGACATGCACCCAAAGATTTGGATTGAAATAGTTGAGATCATTGATCAAAAATATCATTCATATGACGGATTTGTGATTTTGCATGGCAGTGACACCATGAGTTATACTGCTTCTGCCCTCAGTTTTATGTTGCAACATCTGGATAAGGCTGTCATTCTAACAGGTTCCCAGTTGCCCATTGGCGACTTGAGAACTGACGCAAAAGAAAATTTAATTACTGCAATTCAAATAGCAGCCCTTACTGAGAACGGCAAACCCAGCGTCAAAGAAGTGTGTCTGTATTTTGAATACAAACTTTATCGTGGTAACCGGACGACTAAAATTAGTGCAGAACAATTTGAAGCATTTGACTCCCCAAACTATCCTCCTTTGATTATTTCGGGAGTTCATTTGGAAGTTCAAACCGAAATTTTACTCAAAAACACGGGGCAATTACCGTTTACAAGTTACAAATCGATGGAGTGTTCCGTTGGAATTCTGAAATTGTTCCCAGGAATTACTAAAGATTTTGTTGAGGCTGTTTTGTTGAAATCTAACCTTAAGGGAGTAGTTCTAGAGTCTTTCGGATCTGGAAACACGACCACCTCTAAGTGGTTTATAGATTTGTTAGAAGGCATGGTAAACCAAGGATTTCCAATCGTAAATGTTACGCAATGTTCTGGAGGTGAAGTTTCTATGGGTGTTTATGGGACCAGTATTGAGCTTAAGCGGATTGGGATTATTTCGGGCAAAGACATCACCACTGAAGCTGCATTGACAAAATTAATGTTTTTGCTGGCCAATGATCCAGGTGATTACAAACATCTCAAGCTGAGGTTTGAAGAATCGATCGCAGGAGAAATCGCTTAAAATAGCACTCTTATTTTTTGAGTAATCAGCGTTTTTTTTGTTTCTTGGCAACGCTTTTGAAGTAAACTTTAGAGAGGTGGCCGAGTGGTCGAAGGCGCACGCCTGGAAAGTGTGTATACGCCAAAAGCGTATCGAGGGTTCGAATCCCTTCCTCTCTGCAAATTTATTTTAGAACCCATTTTAATTTTATATATTTATCCTCTAATTTTAAACTAATTAAATTCACCACTAATTTTAAACTAATTAAATTCACCACCATGAAAAATTTATTTTCACTTATTCTTTTGGTTGCTTTGATGACTGCAGGTAACACTGCTTCTTACGCTTTTTCTTCGGCTAATAACCTAGCCATGGAACTTCAAGATGACGTCGTTCCTGCCGACAACGTTGTGGCTGATGACGCTACTAGCGTTGGATTTCATCAAGAGCTTAAAAAGAGATTCATTGAAGGAGGCCCAGGATTTATGGGAATCGTTTTGCTGTGTTTGATCCTTGGATTGGCTATCGCAATTGAACGTATCATTTATTTGAACCTCTCTACTACAAACTCAAAAAAATTAACCCAAGAAGTAGAAGATGCTTTGTCTTCGGGTGGAGTTAATGCTGCAAAAGAAGTTTGCAGAAACACTAAAGGCCCCGTTGCTTCTATCTTCTATCAGGGATTAGATCGCGCCGATGATAGTTTGGAAGCGGCCGAGAAAGCTGTTGTGGCTTACGGTGGTGTTCAAATGGGACAACTGGAGAAAAACGTTTCTTGGATTTCTCTTTTTATCGCATTGGCTCCGATGCTCGGTTTCATGGGAACAGTAATTGGAATGATTCAGGCTTTCGATAAAATCGAAGCTGCTGGCGATATGCAGCCTTCATTGGTAGCAGGTGGTATCAAGGTAGCCCTTTTAACTACAGTTTTTGGTTTGGTTGTTGCTATTATATTGCAAGTATTTTACAATTACATCATTGCAAAAATTGACAGTATTGTTAACGATATGGAAGACGCTTCAATTTCCTTAATGGATTTGTTGGTCAAAAACAAAAAATAATCAACCACCTAAAATACTATAATTATGGATTTTCAAAAAGTATTTAAAATTGTCGTAGGACTAATAGGTGTAGTGGCTATTTATTTCTTAGCACGTATTATTGCAGTTGGAGATGATGCTATTGAGGCGTCTGAAGATCTTCAAAGCAGTTTTGTGACTCCTTTTATGTATGTGGCTTATCTGATTTTGGGAGTAGTTCTTGTTTTCGTCTTATTTTTCACTTTGAAAAATGTTCTTTCAAACAAGGATGCCCTAAAGCAGTTTGCTGTTAACACAGGAGTATTGGCAGGATTGATTCTTTTCACCTATTTTGTTTTGGCCGAAGGCGTCGAAACCGAAATGCGTGACGGAGAGATCCTCTCTGCAAGTGGATCTAAATGGATTGACACAGGGTTGTATTTATTTTACATTTTAACTGTTGTTGCTATAGGCTCTATGGCCTTTTCTAGCATCAAAAAATCGATTAGTTAGTTATGGCAAAACGATCAGCACCAGAGGTAAACGCCGGCTCCATGGCAGATATTGCCTTCTTGCTCCTTATCTTTTTCTTGGTCACTACGACCATTGAAACAGATAGTGGTATAAGCCGAAAGTTGCCACCAATTGAAGATTCTCCTGAAGATGTAAAAATCAAACAAAAGAACATTTTTACGGTTTTACTAAACGGTAGAGATCAGTTATTGGTTGAAGATGAGCTCATGGAATTGAAAGACTTGAGACCAGCGGCAGTCAAATTTTTGGATAACGGAGGAGATGGTACTTGTGATTATTGCAATGGAACCAAAGACCCTTCTTCATCCGACAATCCAGACAAGGCCATTATTTCATTGAAGAATGATAGAGAAACCACCTACGGTGTCTACATTTCAGTTCAAAATGAATTGGTTGCAGCGTACAATGAGTTGAGAAACCGTCGTGCGTTGGAATTGGGTCCAGCCAAAGGATTTGGGAAAATGAATTTTGTAGAGATGGAGAGTAACTACAACAATGTGAATTGGGGTGGTAACAAGACTAAATTGAAAGAAGTTATTGAGCAGATTAAAATAGAATACCCTCAAAAACTGTCTGAAGTACAATAAAACTGAAAAAGATGCCAAAATTTAAAAAGAAAACAGGAGGAGAGCTCCCAGCCATTTCAACCGCTTCTTTACCGGACATTGTGTTTATGCTATTGTTCTTCTTTATGGTTGCGACGGTGATGCGTGAAAATACCTTAAAAATCGAGAATAGTTTGCCAAGTGCAGACCAAGTTGAAAAACTCGGTAAAAAGGATTTGATCATGTATATCTATGCTGGTAAACCAAGTAGGAATTATGTGCAGCAGTACGGTAAGGAAGCTCGAATTCAATTGAATGACAAATTCGCTGAAGTGAGTGACATCGCGGCATTTGTTGCGGCAGAACGCGCTTCAAAACGCGAAGAATTGGTTCCTTTTCTGATTACTGCTTTGAAAGTAGACAAGAAAGCCGGTATGGGTATTGTTGGTGACATCAAGCAAGAATTGAGAAAAGTAAATGCCTTAAAGATCAACTACACCACCCGTCAAGGAGAGGTGGCTAATAATTTTTAGTGTTCAACTAGAAACAATAAAAAGCACGCCATTTCGGGGTGCTTTTTTTTTCTTTAAATATTTTCAATGAAAAACACATTAATTATTCCTTTCAGTTTGTTGGCGGTCCTGTCCCTGACATTGGTATCGGCTGCTTACGGCCAAAATGCCGCCAGAGAGGTTGACAGTCTTTTTCGAGAAGATCAATTCTATGTGGGATTTCAGTATAATTTGTTGAACAATGGACCCTCAGGAGTTGCTCAATATGGTTTGTCAGGAGGGGTTCAATTGGGGGTGATTAGAGACATGCCGATTTCAAAAAACAGACAATGGTCGCTAGGCATTGGTTTGGGTTACGAATTGGACTATTTAAATCACAACATACAAATTTCTAAAGATTCTAATGATCAGTTGAACTATAGGGTTTTGTCTCTCAACGATTTTGACAGTAACAAATTGGTCACTCACTCTTTGTCATTCCCAGTTGAATTTAGGTGGAGAAATGCTACACCATCCGAACATAAGTTTTTTAGGATTTATCCAGGTTTCCGATTGAGTAAGATTTTCTCAAACAGAGCGTCATTCAAATTGAACAGTGAAGTACTGAAATATACCTCTCGACTTGGACTTGAGACTTGGCAATACGGACCAACGCTAAGTTTGGGCTATGCACAGTTCAATTTGAGCTTATACTACGGGCTCAACAAGATGTTTACTAAAGAAGCCATGAATAACGGCGCTCCAAAAGACATGAGCAAAATCAAACTAGGACTAATTCTCTACATTCTTTAACCTACCCACCAGAAGTACCCTGCGTGAGCGCTAATGGCTAGAATTCCACCAACAAGTAATTCTATAGGTCGGTGTGCTTTGAGCACCAACCGAGCTGCGCAAATTAAGCTTACCCAAACAATTGCAAGGAGTAAACTTAAAGCACTTGAAATACCTAGTGGAACCATGCCTAGGAATAACAATAAAGATATGGAGTTAAATAAATGAATGCTCGTTTTAAAAGGTATCCGCAGTAAAACAAGGGTGAACAAATTCTGAACTGCCAATAGAATGATCCAATCCCTTAATTCCAGATAAGGGTGTAGATTGATGACAAGTGCTAATCCGGAAAGCAAGAAGGTGTTGAGCAACAGGGGAATCCATCGTTCGGCGATATGGGGTAAATTTGAAGAGGAGACCTTTCCCTTACTTCTGAGTAAATAAAATAGCATCAAAGGGATTAGAAAAGTTACTCCGACTACAAGCGACAACAATTCGAGATGTGCTTCTATGCTTTCCAACGAATAATGCAGGTATAAAACAGTGCCATAAAATGGAACTACGATTGGATGAAACAACCTTGAAACTAAATGAAAGATCAGTTTCAAACTATAATTGTTTACGTAATCTGGCGACTGGAATATCCAACTGTTCGCGATATTTTGCAACCGTGCGTCTTGCAATGGGGTAGCCTTCATTTTTTAACTCAATGGCTAATTGTTCGTCGGTAATAGGTTTCTTTTTGTCCTCTTGATCGACCAAAGTCTTGAGTATACTCTTGATTTCGCGAGTCGAAACTTCTTCCCCTTGATCGTTGGTCATTGATTCGCTAAAAAAACTTTTCAGAATTTTGGTTCCATAAGGCGTGTCGACATATTTGCCATTGGCTACCCTTGATACTGTAGACACGTCCATGTTAATTTCATCGGCAATATCTTTGAGAATCATTGGTTTTAAATCTTTTTCGTCTCCAGACAAGAAGTATTCTTTCTGATGAGCCATAATAGCGCTCATGGTCAGCATAAGAGTTTGCTGGCGCTGCTGAACGGCATCGATGAACCATTTGGCAGCATCGAGTTTTTGTTTGATAAACATGACCGCATCGTGCTGTGCTTTGGACTTGTCTACAGAAGCCTTGTATCCCTTGAGCATTTCATTGTAGGAATGTGAAACATGAAGTTCGGGAGCGTTGCGACCGTTGAGTTTTAAGTCTAAGTCGCCATCTACAATTTTCATTATAAAATCAGGGATAATTTGTTCAATATTTTTGTTTTGACCGGCGAAAGAGCTCCCTGGTTTAGGGTTGAGTCGTTCTATTTCCGCTATTGCAGACTTGAGTTGCTCTTCAGTCAATTCCAATTTGGACATCAATTTGTCATAATGCTTTTTTGAAAACAGGTCAAAATGATTGTCTATAATCAGCAGTGCCACTGCTTGGTCGCTAGTCCTGCTCTTTCTTTGAAGTTGAATGCTTAAACACTCTTGTAAATCTCTTGCCCCGACTCCACTTGGATCGAGATGCTGAATGCGCTTGAGGACCTGTTCAACAACGTCCAGCTCTACCATAATGTTTTGTGTGAAAGCAAGGTCATCCACAATTTGACCGAGATCGCGCCTAATGTATCCGCTGTCATCAATACTGCCAATTAAAAACTCGGCTATTTCTAATTCTTCGGACTCAAACCGAAACCCGTATAATTGATTGATTAAATGCTGGGAAAGTGAAGTTTCGGCGGCGATGGGGATGGTTTTTTGCTGATCGTCTTCACTGTAATTGTTGGACTTGGTTCTGTAATCAGGAATGTCATCATCACTCAAGTATTCGTCCACGTTTATGTCATCGGCATTGATGTGCTCGTTGTCGTCGTAGTCGGACGAATCGTCAAAGTTGTCTTGCTCATCGAGAGGGTCGTTCTCCTTGCCACTTTCAAGGGCGGGATTTTCCTCTAATTCTTGCTTGATGCGTTGCTCAAAGTCAAGCGTTGGCAATTTGATCATCTTCATCAGCTGTATTTGCTGTGGAGACAATTTTTGAGTTTGCTTGAGATGTAGATATTGTTTGAGCATGAAATTGGGTTCGGTATAAAGTTAGTAAAAGAAACCGAAATCCATAACAATCAAAATTGTCGATGGCATTAGAAATCGGCATTACCTGGCGTTCTCGGAAAAGGGATGACGTCTCTAATATTGCTCATGCCTGTGACGAACATGACCAATCTTTCGAAGCCTAAACCAAAGCCTGAATGAACGGCTGTGCCAAATTTTCTGAGGTCTAAATACCATTCCAAGTCTTCTTGAGGAATTCCCAACTCGGCGATTTTGGATTCTAGAACATCGAGACGCTCCTCTCGCTGAGAACCTCCGACCATTTCGCCAATACCAGGAAAGAGTATGTCCATGGCTCTTACCGTTTTTTGATCTTCGTTGAGGCGCATGTAAAATGCCTTAATTTTTGCAGGATAATCGAACAGAATTACTGGGGTTTCAAAATGTTTTTCAACCAAATAACGCTCGTGTTCACTTTGCAAATCGGCACCCCATTCTTCAATCGGGTATTTAAATAACTTTTTCTTATTGGGTTTTGAATTTTTCAAAATATCAATGGCTTCGGTGTAGCTCAATCGGGTAAAGTTATTCTCAACAACAAATTTTAATTTGTCGGTTAGGGCCATGCCTTGACGCTCGCGCTCGGGCTTTGACTTGTCCTCTTGAATCAGCCTATCTTCTAGAAAAGCCAAATCTTCGCCGTGATTCTCAAGCATGTCACGGATAACAAATTTCAAAAAGTCTTCGGCTAAATCCATGTTTCCAGCCAAATCCATAAAGGCAACCTCAGGTTCAATCATCCAAAATTCTGCTAGGTGTCTAGCAGTATTAGAATTTTCGGCTCTGAACGTCGGCCCAAAAGTATAAACTTTACTCAATGCCATGGCATAGGTTTCGGCTTCCAATTGACCAGACACAGTGAGATGTGTTTCTTTGCCAAAAAAATCTTTAGAAAAATCTACTTTTCCTTGCTCGTTTAGAGGAGGTGATTTGGGATCGAGATGACTTACACGGAATAATTCGCCAGCTCCTTCGGCATCGCTTCCCGTTATAATTGGAGAGTGCAAATTGAAAAATCCATTTTCATTGAAATAACGATGAACGGAGAACGCCAAGGCGGATCGCAGTCTCATTACTGCTCCAAATGTATTGGTGCGCACCCTCAAATGGGCGTTTTCTCTTAGGAATTCGAAAGAGTGTTTCTTGGGTTGGATGGGGTACATTTCGGCATCGGAATCACCAAGTATTTCCAATTGATCTACTTGGACTTCAACTCTTTGACCCGTTCCTTGACTTTCAACTAGGGTGCCTTTTACGGATATCGCAGCTCCTGTTGTAATGCGTTTCAGCAAGCCAGAATCTGTATTCTCGAAATCGAGCACGCACTGTAAATTTCTAAGTGTAGAACCGTCATTAAGAGCGATAAAGCGATTGCCTCTAAAAGTTCTTACCCACCCCTTAACTAGGATGTCGGAGGGAGTTGGGTGATCGTCTAGAATGGTAACAATGGCGTGATGCTTCATGGTTGGCTATTTTTCTTTGTAAAGATAGCAGATTGAAATAAATTAACCGTCTGCCCCATCGTCTTCGTCTGGAATAATTTTTATGGTAGGTTCTCTTAAAACGGTCTTGTTAGCGATTAATTTTTCAAGAGTTAAAAGCATGCTAGGCAACAATAATAAATTGGAAAGCATGGCAACGAGCAGGGTTCCTGAAATTAGAGCTCCAAGAGCTACTGTACCGCCAAAATCGGAGGTGAGAAAAACAGAAAATCCAAAGAACAAGACCACTGAAGTATAGAGCATGCTGATTCCTGTTTCTTGTAACGCGGCGAACACTGAGCGCTTGATTCTCCACCTATTACTTTGAAGTTCTTGGCGGTATTTGGCCAAAAAATGAATGGTGTCATCGACCGAAATACCAAAGGCAATACTAAATACCAATACCGTTGATGGTTTTATGGGTACTCCCAAATAGCCCATTACACCAGCTGTTATTATTAGCGGAATGATGTTCGGAATTAATGAAATCAAAATCATTCTAAACGATCGGAACATATAGGCAATGAAAAGAGCAATCAGCACAATGGCCAGCGATAAAGAGATCAATAGATTTTGTACCAAATATTTTGTTCCCTTCTCAAACATATAAGCCTTACCAGTAATGGTGACGTCATAGCGATCACTTGGAAAAATATTTTCCATTTGAGTCCGAATGCCTACCTCAATTTCTTCGAGTTGATCGATGCCGTCATCTTTGATAAATACTGTTATCCGAGCCATACGACCATCTGAGGTGACAAAGCTTTTCAAAAGATCCACTTGATTACTTCCTTTCTTGAGATAACTCATAATGAAATTGCTTTCTTGAGCCGTTGGAAGGTCGTAATATTTAGGATCGCCATTGTAGAAAGCTTGTTTGGAATATTTTACCATGCTAACAATCGAGACCGGTCTTGAAAGCTGAGGAATTTCGTTCAAGTAGTCCTCTAGTTTAGCCATTTTGACAATATTAGAACGCTTGGTTACACCATTGTCTTGCTTAGTATCTACAATGATTTCGATGGGCATAATGCCATCAAATTCATCTTCAAAAAATCGGATGTCTTTATAAAATTTGGCATTTTTAGGCATGTCTTCTAAGAGGCTGCCTGAAATCTTCATTTGATAAATTCCAATAGCGCCTAGAATCACAGCAAAAGTGCTAACGGTATAAATGACCCATCGCTTTTCTCTAACGATACCCGTCATCCAGTCAATGACGAAACTGGTCCATTTTCGATTCAAATGTTCCAAATGCCTTGGCTTGGGCATTGGAAGGAAACTATAAATGATTGGAATAATTAATAAACAGATCAAAAAAATCGCCAGAATACTCAGAGAAGCCACTAAACCAAATTCTATCAACAAACGACTTTGAGTAATTGTAAAGGTTGCAAAACCAGAGGCAGTCGTAATGTTAGTCATTAGGGTGGCATTTCCTACCTTAGTGATGACGCGCTGTAGAGACTTGGCCTTGTTGCCGTGTGAGTTGACCTCGTGCTGATATTTATTGATTAGGAATATACAATTGGGAATTCCGATAACAATAATGACTGGAGGGATAAGAGCCGTCAAAACGGTTATCTCATACTCGAGAAACCCAAGTATGCCAAAGGTCCACATCACTCCGATAACTACAACAAGAAGTGAAATAAAAGTAGCACGCCATGATCGGAAAAAGGCAAAAAACAAAAAGCAGGTGACCAGTATCGCTGCAATGATAAAACCCCCTATTTCATCGATAATGTATTGGGAGTTTAAGGTTCGGATGTAGGGCATGCCAGAAATGCGCAGATCCAGATTGTGTTTGGATTCAAATGCTTGTATGGTAGGAATTAAATCGTTAACAATAAAATCTTTGCGCGCTGCAGAATTGACGACACTCTTGTCCAAATAAATAGCTGTTTGAACAGTCCCTGACTCCGAATTGTAAAACAAGCCCTCGTAAACAGGCAGTTGATCTTTTAAGTCTGATTGGAGCTGCGCTATTTTTTCTGGTGTAATTTCACCCTCCAAAAGAGCAGAGGATTTGAACTTGGCTTCGTCATCTAATTTCGTCAATCGCTGGAGTTGATCAATGGAAATGACCAAATCAACAGATTCATTTTCTCTAAAATGTTCTGCAAGATTTACCCAGTCTTTAAATACTGGTAAATTAAAAAGAGAAGAGTCTTTAAGAGCAACAACTACGACGTTACCCTCTTCGCCAAATTCCTCTAAAAAGTCGTTGTAAGTAGTATTTACAATGTGATTGTCGGGGAGTAAATTTGCTTCTGTGTAGGAAAAACGCATTTTGTTCCACTGCGTTGTGGATAAGGCAGTAAGTACTGCTATTCCTACCAGTATGCCAATTCTTTTTCGAAGTATGATTCTGGCTAAACTACTCCAAAATTCGAACGAATACGACTTCTTCACATTGATTTTTTAAAGCTGCAAAGGTAACGATATCAATGTGAAAAAAGACTGCAAGTCTAGACTAAACCGTCATAATTTCCTGTTCTTTCAGTAAAAACAGGGCATCTACTTTTTTGATGTAGTCATCCGTAATCTTTTGAATGTCTATTTCGGTATTGCTTTTCATGTCCTCAGAAGCATGTTCCAATTTTTTCACATCAGAATTGCCTTCTTTCCTTGCGTTGCGGATTAGGATTTTGGCCTCCTCGCTAGCCGCTTTGGCCATTTTGGCCAATTCCCGACGTCGTTCTTCGGTCAAAGGTGGAACATTGATGATCAAAGCCTCTCCGTTATTCATGGGGTTGAATCCCAAATTGGCAACCATGATGCTGTGTTCGATGTTTTGAAGGGAAGACTTTTCATAAGGTTGCACTATTATCGTTCTACCGTCAGGCGCATTGACATTCGCCATTTGATTCAAAGGTGTGGGCGTGCCATAGTATTCCACTATAATACTTCCAAGCATGGCCGGACTAGCTTTTCCTGCCCTAATGTTTGCAAACTCTTTTTTGAGAAAATCCAGAGATTTTGACATGGATTCCTCGGTGCTTTCGATGATAAAAGAAATTTCCTCCTCCATTTTGTTTTCTATTTAAATCAAACGGTGATTATAAATTAACAGTTGTTCCAACCTGCTGTCCAGAAACTATTTTTAGCAGATTCCCCTTTTTGTTTATGTCAAAGACAATTATGGGCAAATTATTTTCTTGACTCAAGGTAAAAGCGGTTGTGTCCATTACTTTCAAACCTTTTTTCAAGACGTCAGCAAAGCTAATTTGATCAAATTTAATAGCATCAGAATTTTTCTCTGGATCTTCATTGTAGATACCATCGACTCTCGTTCCTTTGAGAATCACATCGGCTTCTATTTCAATGGCTCTTAGCACAGCAGCTGAGTCAGTAGTGAAATAGGGGTTTCCCGTTCCTCCGCCAAAAATGACCACACGTCCCTTTTCAAGATGGCGCATCGCGCGTCGGCGAATAAATGGCTCAGCCACTTCATTGATTGCTATGGCTGTTTGCAAACGAGTAGGCACATCCAAATTTTCCAAAGCGGACTGAAGTGCCAATCCGTTAATGATGGTAGCCAACATGCCCATGTGATCGGCTTGTACACGATCCATGCCTTTGCCAGCACCTGCAACTCCTCTAAAAATATTTCCTCCTCCAATAACGATTGCGACTTCAACCCCTGAGTCCACAATGTTCTTAATTTCAGAGGCATATTCCGAAAGTTTTTCGGGATTGATGCCGTATTGATTTGAACCCATCAGGGCTTCGCCAGAGAGTTTGAGTAGAATGCGTTTGTATTTCACAGTTGGTTGAATTGAATAACAAATATAAGATTCATTTTGAATATCGGTTGGGATACACTCATGGAGATTTGCAAAAAAAAAGCTCCGTTTAACGGAGCTTTAAATTCAAGTTATTCTATTTATCCGAGCGCAACCCTCGCAAAGCCTACTACCTTCAGATCTGTATTTACAGATTTGACGTAATCAGAAACGCTGAATTTGCTGTCTTTAATAAAATCTTGGTTCACCAAAGTGTTATCTTTAAAGAATCGGTTCAGTTTTCCTTTGGCAATATTGTCTAACATGGCCTCTGGTTTTCCTTCTTGACGCAATTGGTCCTTAGCGATTTCGATCTCTTTTTCAATGGTCACAGCATCAACGCCATGTTCGTCCAAAGCAATTGGATCCATAGCCGCAGCTTGCATGGCAACATCTCTGGCCGCTGTTGTAGCACCTTCGACATTAGCAGACAATCCTACAATAGTTGCAATCTTATTTCCAGCGTGAATGTATGAACCAACGAAGGCCGCCTCCAAAACTTTGAAAGATCCGATCTCAATTTTCTCTCCAATTACGCCAGTCTGTTCAGTTAGTTTTTCGGCTACTGTCATGCCTCCAAAATCAGCTCCCAAAACAGCGTCTAAACTGTCGTGTTTTAAGGCAATTTCAGACATGGCATGAGCCAAGGCTACATAGCTGTCATTTTTGGCAACAAAATCTGTTTCACAGTTCAAGGTAAAAACTACACCACGAGTGGCGCTGTCGTTAACTTTTGCCATAGCTACACCTTCACTCGAATCTCGATCGGCGCGATTCGCGGCTACTTTTTGTCCTTTTTTTCTTAAGATTTCAATGGCTGTTTCGAAATTGCCTTCAGCTTCAACAAGAGCTTTTTTGCAATCCATCATTCCGGCACCTGTTGTCTGTCTTAATTTATTGACTTCGGCTGCTGTAATATTAGTCATGGTATAATAATAAAGTGGTGATTAATAAAAATGAGTTTATTCTTCTTCTCTTACAGCGACTGTTTTAGACGCTTTTGACTTTCCAACTGCGGCAGTATCATCTAGATTGATATCAGCATCAGAATCTGCTTTGCGATCCATTAGGCCTTCGGAAACACCTGAGGCGATATATTGAAGTACTTTGCTGATGGATTTTGAAGCGTCATCGTTCGCTGGAATTACATAGTCAACCTCACGAGGGTCAGAATTGGTATCCACCATGGCGAAGATTGGAATATTGAGTTTTTGAGCTTCTTTAACGGCGATGTGCTCACGTTTGATGTCAACAATGAACAATGCCGCAGGCAATCTTGTCATATCGGAAATTGAACCTAAGTTTTTTTCTAACTTGGTTCTCAAACGGTCAACTTGAAGACGTTCTTTCTTAGATAAAGTATTGAATGTGCCGTCTTTTTTCATACGATCAATCATAGACATTTTCTTGACCGCTTTACGAATGGTGACAAAATTGGTCAACATACCGCCAGGCCAGCGCTCAGTGATGTAAGGCATGTTAAGCTCCGATGCCGTTTGAGCAACGATTTCCTTGGCTTGTTTTTTGGTGGCTAGGAACAAAATCTTACGACCTGAAGCTGCGATTTTAGCCATTGCCATAGCTGCCTCTTCAATTTTAGCTGCAGTTTTGTAAAGGTTGATAATGTGAATGCCATTGCGCTCCATATAGACATATGGTGCCATGTTGGGGTCCCATTTACGGGTGAGGTGGCCAAAATGTACGCCTGCCTCGAGAAGTGATTTTACATCTACTTTTTCCATTGTGCTTAGTTTACGTTCTGATTTAGCAATGATCAAGTGGCGCTTTTTGCGGCCTTCACCATTTAGATGCTAAACTAATTGAGTTTAAATAGTCAACAGTGCCTGTGGACACCGTTATCCAATTATCGTTTAGAGAATTGGAATTTCTTACGGGCTTTTTTCTGTCCGAATTTCTTACGCTCAACCATTCTTGGATCACGAGTCAATAAGCCTTCGGGCTTCAAAATAGCTCTATATTCTTCATTGATTTCACACAGGGCACGAGAAATGGCCAATCGAACGGCTTCTGCCTGTCCTGTTACACCACCACCCAATACACTGATTTTGATATCAAAAGACTTTTCGTTATCGGTGAGCATTAAAGGCTGAGTCACTTTATATTGTAAAGGAGCAGTGGCAAAATAAACCGCCATGTCTTTTTTGTTTACCGTGATGTTACCTTTTCCTTTAGAGACGTACGCACGAGCAACTGCTGTCTTACGACGTCCTATTTTGTGTACTACTTCCATTATTTGATATCGTTAAGGTTAATGACCTTAGGTTGTTGTGCCTCATATTGATGATCTGCTCCAGAAACAACTTTCAGGTTGCGGAACAATTCAGCGCCAAGTTTGTTTTTTGGCAACATGCCCTTTACCGCTTTTTCAACCAATCGGGTAGGATCTTTCTTAAACAACTCTTGAGCGGTTAAAGAACGCTGCCCACCTGGATAACCAGTATGTCGGATATAGGTTTTGTCGGCCCATTTGTTCCCAGTCAGCGCAACTTTCTCTGCATTGACAACAATGACGTTGTCTCCACAGTCGGTATGTGGAGTATAACTGGTTTTGTGTTTACCGCGCAATAGGATTGCAACGACAGATGACAAACGGCCTAACGCTAGACCCTCTGCGTCAACCAGTACCCACGATTTCTCAATCGTTGCTTTATTGGCTGATATGGTTTTATAACTAAGTGTATCCACTGTGTAAAAATTTCAATTAAATTCCGTTCTGAAAACGGCTTGCAAATCTACAATTATATATTTGATTCGCAAATTGCTTGTCTGGTATTTTTTTTGAATAAAAATTTTTAGACGATTAAGAGGTTCAACAAGCCTATCTGTTTGAAGTATTTTTGTTAAATTAACGCCAAATTAAAATATTTACTTCAATTTTGTCCCCAATTTTGTTCTAATGACTCACTCCTCAAAAGTTGCGCTGTTGCTAATCATGGCATGTCTGATCATGTCTTTTGGATTTGCTCAGAATCCAGTTCCAAGAAAAACCTACACTACCAAGCACATGACCCAAAACGCCCCTGAAATCGATGGGGTTTTAGATGATAAGGTTTGGAATGAAGTCGAATGGTCAGGTGATTTTGTCGAGTTTGAGCCAAATGAAAACACAGCTCCAGAATATCAATCTCAGTTTAAAATCATCTACGACGATAAATTTTTATACGTTGCCTTTCGAGCATTTGATTCGGAACCTGAAAAAATTGTACAACGTTTGTCTCGTCGAGATGGGTTTGTAGGCGACAGAGCCAATATTCTGTTTGACAGCTACAACGACCAGCGCACAGGTTTTATGTTTACTGTTACCGCTACCGGCGTCAAAGGAGATGAGATTGTTACTCGCAATGGAGACAATTTTGACGACAGTTGGAACCCCATTTGGTACACCAATGCTGTAGTTGACGACAAAGGCTGGACCGCAGAAATGAAAATTCCTTTTTCTCAATTGCGTTTTGGAAAAGAAGCAAAGCAGAATTGGGGACTCAATTTTGGTCGACAAAACTTCAGGCTCAATGAATTTTCCCTATGGCAACGTATTCCTGCAGATGCAGCTGGATTTGTGAGTGAATCTGGTGTGCTGACTGGACTTAATGATCTAGAGCCCCAAAAGCAAAAGGAGGTTCAACCGTTTGTCGTCTCTCAACTGGACAATTATCCTGCAGAAGCAGGTAATCCCTTTCGCGACGGAAAGGATTTTGGACTTAACGCCGGACTGGATGCCAAAATAGGGATGACTAACGATTTGACCTTGGACCTTACTGTTAATCCTGATTTTGGACAGGTTGAAGCCGACCCAGCTCAAATAGCCCTAGACGGATTTGAAATTTTTTTTAAAGAACAGCGCCCCTTCTTCGTGGAAAATAAGTCCATTTTTGATTTTACTTTCGGTGGCGAAAGTGATAATCTCTTCTATTCCCGACGAATTGGCCGGAGTCCCCAAGGTTACCCTGATTCCAGTGGATTTGTCGATCAACCTATTAGTACGGCTATTTTGGGAGCCGCAAAATTCTCTGGAAAAACTCAAAGCGGCTGGTCCATCGGATTATTGGAAAGTCTTACTCGACGTGAATTTGCTCAAGTGCAAGACGGGAATGAGCGGAGTGAGGTAGAAGTAGAACCTCTGACGAATTACGCAGTAGTAAGAGTGCAAAAAGATTTTAACAACGACAATTCCTTTGTAGGGGGAATGTTTACCGCCGTTAACAGGGGAGATCTGCCAGTCAATCTCGATGGTTTGCACACCTCCGCTTATTCTGGAGGGCTGGATTTTCAACACCAGTGGCAAAACCGCGAGTATGCTGTAGAAGGAAAATTTGTTTTCAGTCATGTCGTTGGTAGCAAAGAAGCCATATTGAATACTCAGCTATCTCAAGTGCATCTTTTTCAGCGACCAGACGCCGATCATCTTTCAGTCGATCCTACCAGAACATCTTTAACAGGGACGGGTGGGCGTTTTTCATTTAACAAAAGAGGAGGCGGAAATTTTGGCTACAGCATTGGATTTCATTTCCGTTCTCCAGAGATTGAATTGAACGACATCGGTTTTTTGAGGCAAACAGATTTTGTCCGTCAATACGTGTCTTTGAGATACAAAATTCTTAAACCCATCGGCCGGTTTAGAACTATTTCTAGCCGATTTCTTCAGTTTTCCTCATTTGATTTTCAAGGTAACTACAACCGAATGGAATACCGTTTGAATAATGAAATAGGGCTATTTAACAATTGGAATTTTGAGCTTGGATTATTTCACAAGCCTCGTATTTTGGAAACTACGACCTTGAGAGGTGGACCAATTTGGCGTTTTTCAGAAGAAAACGCAATTTCCTTTGATGTCAAAAGTGATGAAAGAAAAAGACTTAGCGGTTTTGGAGGAATTTTTTACGCCCAAGCGAATGAAAACAACTTTTCCATGAAGCGTTTTCAAGTGGGACTAACTTATCAGCCCATGGACGCCTTGACCATCGCATTTAGTCCAGAGTATTCTATTAGGCCAAACAAAACTCAATATGTCACCGAAACAGCTTTTAACGGCACTCCCCGATATATTATGGCCTCAATTGACAACAATACCCTGTCGGCTTCTTTAAGGGTCAATTATACCATCAATCCAAACTTGACGGTTCAATATTATGGACAACCTTTTGTGAGCAATGGTAATTACAGCAATTTTAAATACGTTACCAATTCTGTCGCCGACCGATTGAGCGACCGATATCATATCTACGACGATGCTCAGATAGCGTTTTCTGGTGCAACCAATTCTTACCAAGTGGACGAAGATCGAGATGGTATTGACGATTTTAGCTTTGGAAAACCTGACTTTTCTGTTGTTCAATTCCGATCCAATCTCGTGTTGAGATGGGAGTATATTCCAGGCTCTGAGTTGTTCCTTGTTTGGTCTCAAGGGGTTTCTTCCTCTGGCGATTACAATGAAGGTTTGGCCGAAAACCTCAACGACTATTGGTTGGCTCAAAAGCCGAGCAACACCTTTTTAATCAAGGCTACCTACCGCTTTCTGTTATAAAACATTAATGAGCTTCTAGCCAGTTGTCGCCTTTACCAACGTCAACGACCAATGGGACTTTGAGAGGATAGGCATTTTCCATTGCTGTTTTGATCAGTTGCTTCATGGTTTCCAATTCGGGCTTGTAAACGTCGAAAACCAATTCATCATGCACTTGAAGCAGCATTTTAGATTGGAAGTTTCCTTGCGACAAGGCTTTGTGAATATTAATCATCGCAATTTTGATGATGTCGGCAGCGCTACCTTGAATGGGAGCGTTCACCGCGTTGCGCTCTGCAGCGCTGCGAACTACAGCGTTTCCAGCGTTGATATCACTCAAATACCGCCTTCTACCTAGAACAGTTTGAACATAGCCGTTTTCTCTGGCAAATTCAATTTGACTTTGTATATAATCTTGAAGTTTGGGGTAAGTGGCAAAATACAAATCGATGAGATCTTTAGATTCACTGCGAGACAAATCGGTCTGATTGCTCAATCCAAAGGCAGAAACACCATAAATGATCCCAAAATTGACGGTTTTGGCATTACTTCTTTGCTCTCTAGTGACCTTTTCTATTGGAACTCCAAAAACCCTAGATGCAGTGGCAGCATGAATGTCTTCTCCTTGAACAAAGGCCGAGATCATGTTATCTTCCTCACTCAATGCTGCGATTACTCTAAGTTCTATTTGGGAATAATCGGCAGACATTAAAACAAATTCTTCGTTTCTTGGGATAAAAGCCTTTCTTACTTGTTTGCCTCGCTCAGTTCGAATTGGAATATTCTGAAGATTAGGGTTGTTACTACTCAATCTTCCAGTCGCTGCGACTGTTTGGAGGTACTGCGTATGAACTCGTCCTGTTTCTTCCAAGACCTGACCCGGTAGAGCGTCGATGTAGGTGCTTTTGAGTTTGGCGAGTTCCCGATAGGACAATATTTTGTCGATGATGTCGTGATCTTTTGCCAGGTATGACAGCACATCCTCGGCTGTCGAATATTGACCTGTTTTAGTTTTCTTGGGTTTATCAACCAATTTCATTTTTTCAAAAAGAATCACGCCCAATTGTTTTGGAGAGGCAATATTAAATTCTTCTCCTGCCAGGCGATAGATGTCTTGTTCCAGATTGAGTATGTCTTGATTCAAATCTACAGACAAAGATTTAAGAAATTTGCTGTCTAAATTGATCCCTTCTAGCTCCATTTGAGCCAAGACCCTAACCAGTGGCATTTCAATGGTGTCGAACAGGACTCTAGTTTGAGCCTGTTCTAATTCAATTTCAAAATGCTGCTTCAATTGAAGAGTGATGTCCGCGTCTTCGGCTGCATATTCAGTTTGTTTGTCCAAAGGCACATCGCGCATTGAACGCTGGTTTTTGCCCTTGCTGCCAATGAGTTCAGAAATGGGTTGGGGACTATAATTCAAATAGGTTTCTGCTAGAACATCCATGTTGTGACGCATATCAGGATTGATCAAATAGTGAGCAATCATGGTATCAAACAATGGTCCCTTGACTTCAACCTTGTATTTATCCAAGACCTTGATGTCGTATTTGAGGTTTTGACCAATCTTTTCAATGGCTTCTGACTCAAAAAAGGGTTTGAATTTTTCAATTACAGTTTGGCATTCAAGGGCACTTTCTGGGAACGGAATGTAATAGCCTTTATGAGGCTCCCAAGAAAATGCCATACCAACCAAATCCGCAGTTATGGGGTCAAGTCCTGTAGTTTCAGTATCAAAACAAACTGAGGATTGACCCATCAGTTTTTCAACAAACAAATCCAATGCTAAACCCGGTTGAATGAGTTGGTAAAAATGTGGTGTATTGTCGAGATTGTTTCGTTTGAAAGAGGTTTCCTTCGTTTCTGTGGTAATGGAAATCGGCGCATCAAATAAGGAAAATTGCCCTTGCCCAGCCGCAGGAGACTGCGAAGGAGGCGATTTTTTTTCAATAGGAGTTGCTATGACTTCGTTTTGAAAGGTCTTTTTTAAATTATCCAAAAGCCTTCTGAATTCCAGTTCGTTAAAAATGGCCTCAACAGCCCCGAAATCAGGGGTGTCGAGTTCGTAATTCTTTTCGTTGAAATCAACAGGGACGTCTAAAATAATGGTTGCAAGTCTTTTGGACAGTAAGCCCAATTCCTTACTGGCTTCGACATTTTCTCTCATTTTACCCTTGAGTTCATGGGCATGGTCCAACAGATTTTCCATACTGCCATACTCAGACAACAGTTTTTTAGCCGTTTTGTCTCCAATTCCTGGGAGCCCCGGAATGTTGTCTACGGCATCACCCTTCATCGCCAAGAAATCGATGACCTGCAAGGGATGTTCTACTTCAAAGTTCTTTTTCACCTCATCCACACCCCAAACCTCATAACCTCCTCCAAACTGAGGGCGGTACATGAAAATATTTTCACTGACCAATTGGGCAAAATCCTTATCTGGAGTTACCATATAAGTTTTGTATCCTGCCATCTCTGCTTTTTTGGCCAATGTCCCAATTATATCATCTGCTTCAAAACCTGGTACAACTACCACTGGTATGTGCATTGCTTCAAGAATTTGCTCTATATAGGGTAATGCTAACGAAATAGCTTCAGGAGTTTCGTCCCGATTGGCCTTGTAAGCGTCGAACATCTCGTTTCGAGCGTCGCTGCCACCTCGGTCAAAACATACCGCCAAGTGGTCTGGTCGCTCTCTTTTGATGACGTCCAGCAACGAATTGGTAAAACCCAAAATCGCCGAGGTATTCAGTCCTTTTGAATTGATCCTCGGATTTTTAATGAAAGCGTAATAGCCTCTAAATATGAGCGCAAAGGCATCAAGAAGAAACAGGCGTTTTTGGGTTGACATGCCAGCAATTAGTTATAGGATGGAGAAGGAATGTTTTCGTTGCCAGAGGCATCATGTTTCGTAATGCTAAACCCTTTATGAATGGCATAGGAACCGTATTCCCCTTTTTTGTTCAAAGCTATAAATCCTACTTGGAAGTCCTTGGCTTTATCGCCAGCGCGGTCAACGATCCTTTGAACTGCTATTTCGCAAGCTTCTTGAGGCGATTTGCCTTGACGCATGAGCTCTACTATGAGAAAGCTACCTACGTTCTTAACAATCTCTTCACCTAAGCCAGTTGCCGTAGCGGCTCCGACTTTGTTATCCACATAGAGTCCTGCACCGATGATGGGGGAATCTCCGATGCGACCAGCCATTTTGTAGGCCAATCCACTGGTCGTGCATGCCCCTGACAAATCGCCATTTTCATCCATGGCAAGCATGCCAATAGTGTCGTGATTCTCAATGTTAATAATTGGTTTGTACAATGAAGTTTCTTTCCATTTTTCCCAGTCCGCTTTTGATTTTTCGGTCAATAAATTTTCGACAGGAAAACCTTGTTCGATGGCAAATCGTTTGGCTCCCTCACCAGCTAGCATCACATGAGGTGTTTCTTCCATTACTTTTCGGGCTACCGAGACCGCGTGCACAATGCCTTTCAAATAGACTACGGCCCCGCTATTACCGTGGCTGTCCATTATGCAGGCGTCTAAAGTCACCTCACCATTTCGATCGGGAAGGCCGCCTTTGCCAATGGATTGACCCTTTTCGTTAGCCTCTTCAAGTCGGCATCCTGCCTCGACCGCATCAATAGCCGTTCCGCCTGAGGAAAGTACCTTGTATGCTTCGGTGGTAGCTTCTGGAACATTCCAAGTGCCAATCACTATTGGTCCTTTGAACGCAACTTCTTCGACTTTAGGTTGACAACCTAACAATGTTGACAATAGACTTAATACAATTAGTCTTGGGTGAAATGGTATAGAAAATGTCATGATAATTTAGCGTTGATTTTTGTTGAGGCGAAATATAAAATATAGCCATAACAGGCAATAACAAGAAGGTAGGCCACTTGGAAACCAACAAAATCAGTCAATAATCCATAGAGTGGCGGAATGATTGCCCCTCCAACTATGGCTGTACATAACAGTCCTGATGCCTTGGGTTTCAAGTCTCCTATGCCATCGATTGATAAGGTAAAAATGGTCGGAAACATGATTGAATTGAACAAACCTACGGCCAAAATACTCCACATGGCCACTAGACCTGTTGAACTCATTGAAATCACAATACTCGCGATTGCAAGACCAGAGAAGAAAACGAGCACTTTGGCTGGCTGAATATATTTCATTACTCCAGCGCCTATAAAACGTCCAATCATTGCCCCTGACCAATAACAAATAACAAAAATACCCAAGAGGGCTTTGTCGTCTGCACCCTCTAAACTTCTTGAAAACACGGTCGCCACAGTATTGGCAACACCCATTAGGGCGTCGCTATTTCTGATGGATTCGATGACATTAAGTTCTAAAAAATAATTGACCAGGTAGCTACCAATGGCCACTTCTGCCCCAACATAGAAGAAAATTCCCATAACGCCTAGACGAAGTCCCTTATTTTTCATGGCCTCCAAATAGGTTCCAGTATGATTGTTTTCGATGAGCTTAGGCAATTGAACAACAAGAAACACAATGGCGATTGCACCAATAAACGCCGCAAGTCCAAGGAATGGCATTTGTACTGCCGAGGCTTCAGAGGCGTAATAGGATGTCTTTTCAACTTCCGAAAGCGCTTCGATTGATCCACTATTGAGCACTTTGTCGCTCAAAAGGAAAAGTGCTCCCACCGCAGGTGCAATGGCGGTCCCCAAAGAGTTGAACGCTTGAGAAAGGTTGAGACGGCTTGAGGCGCTCGATTCACTGCCCAAAACCGCCACGTACGGATTGGCGGCAACCTGCAAAATGGTCATACCTCCAGCCAATACAAAATAGGCCAGCATAAAAATTCCAAAAACCCGATAAGACGCCGCTGGGTAAAATAGCAAGCAGCCTGTTGCCATGGTGGCTAATCCTAAGATGATGCCTCGTTTGTATCCGATTTTAGTCAGCAAATAACTTGCCGGCACAGAGAGGACAAAGTATGCGCCAAAGAAGGCGAATTGAACCAAGCCCGCTTGAAAATAGGTAAGGGTAAATAGCTCGCGTAATCTTGGGATTAAAGAATCTACTAACACGGTAATAAACCCCCAAAGGAAAAATAAAATGGTCACTAAAAGAAAGGCCGATCGATAAGAATTTTTTGTTGTCATTGTTTAGTTTAAAATTATTTCATCAGTAAAAATCCAACTACGACCGTCATAGGGATATCCTATGTGCCATTCTGGCAAAGCACCAAGGTTGGTTGCTATAACCTTGACAGCCTTAACGGGTCGTTTTGACCAAGTCATACGTATTGTCTTTATTTCGGTGGCGTCAGAGGGGGTAGCATTTTCAATAGTTTTTTTACCAATGGATTGGAATTGAATCCCATCGGACGAAATGAATACTTCAACCGTCGAAGGAAAGAATATCCAAGATCTTTGATCCATGATGAAAGATATGTCGAGCTGAGACAATGGCTTGGTTTGGTTCAACATTACAGTTGCTTCCAAATCTTGATCGTGGAATCCTTGCCATGCTCCAGAACGAAAATCAGTTCCTCCTCGCCTGCCATCAATCAGGGCGTCATCTCCTCCAGCATTGTATTGATTGGCATAGGGACTGCCGAGTTTCATGCTGAGATTGGCGTCTATTTTGATCAGCTCTGAGGTAATTACAGCGCTCTTTTGACCATTTTTGGAGGCATAGACTTTCAAGACCGAAGTGTCATCAATTGCAATTGGAGCCTTGTAAACTTTAAATTCAGAATCGTTGAGACTAAAATACACTTGTGCCTCTTTATCGATGTGACCCAAAGACAAGGAGGTTTTGTATTTAAAGGTAGGATCACCCTCAATAATAAACGGTGCTGCAACAAACTCGGGATCAACTATCTCAGTGCGCGGAGATTTAGCTTTCCATTGGGTTGGACTGTCAGTCAAAAAGTACTCGAGCAGTCCTCCGCTCATGATTTTGCTGTGATCTATTTCAGTGGATTCTAATGGTGTGCCGTTGAAAAGAACTTTTTCTATGTAAATTGATTTAGGAGAGTCTTTATGAGTTTTGATTTTAAAATGTTTCCCATTTTCAAGAGTGATGTCAGCGGCCGAAACTTTGGGTGTGCCAATTACATAGGTATTTGAGCCTGGGGTCACGGGATAAAAGCCCAAGCTGCTAAAAATGTACCAAGCACTCATTTGACCACAGTCCTCATTGCCCGAAATGCCATCGGGGGTGTTGGTGTAAAGGTTGGACATGATTTGGGCAACTCTTGCTTGAGTTTTTGCGGGTTTGTCAACAAAATTGTAGAGGTAGGCCATGTGATGACTGGGTTCGTTACCATGGGCGTATTGTCCGATGAGTCCCGTAATGTCAGCCTGTTCGCGACCTGTGGTAGAATCGTTGGCTTCAAACATGTCGTCAAGAGCTTTTTCAAACTGACTTGCTCCTCCCATTAAGTTTATTAGTCCATTGATGTCTTGAGGCACTGCAAAACGGTATTGCCAAGCATTGGCTTCTGTGTAGTTGAAATTGACTTCAAAAGGATCGAAAGGGGCAAACCATTGATTGTTCAAGCGGCCTCTCATGAAGCCAGATGAGGGGTCGTAGATGTTTTTATAGGATTGAGCTCTTTTTAAAAAATTCTGGGCGACTTCCTTTTCCCCCATATCCAATGCCATTTTGTAAATGGTCCAATCGTCGTAGGCGTATTCTAGCGTTTTGGAAACCGATTCGCTTTCGTTTTCCATCGGAATAAATCCATAAGATTTGTAGGATTCAAGCCCTAACTTGTCACGGGTTGCACTGTGAACCATTGCCTCCAAAGCTTTGTTTTTGTCAAATCCACGAATGCCTTTCAAATAGGCGTCTGATATTACTGGCACGGCATGATATCCAATCATACAGCCAGTGTAATTGCCCGACAAATCCCAAATTGGCATAATGCCTCCTTCGTCGTATTTGGCCAAAAAAGTCTTGATAAAGTCCTCAGTACGCTTGGTTTCAAGTATGGTAAATAAAGGATGAGTGGCTCGGTAAGTGTCCCAAAGCGAGAAAACCGTGTAGTAATCAAACTCATCGGTTTGATGAACTTTTAAATCCATTCCGCGGTACTGTCCATCGACATCTTGGTAGAGGTTAGGCGCAATCATGGTGTGATACATGGCGGTATAAAAATTCACTTTGGTGTCTTGATCTTCAGCTTCAATGGTAATTTTTTGGAGTTGTTGATTCCATTTTTGATTGGCTTCAGCTTTGACCGTTTCAAATGATTTTTGACCAATTTCAGCCACTCTATTGGCCAGAGCGCCCTTTTCGTCAACTGCCGAAATCCCAATTCTTACCTCAATTTGATCCGATTGACTTTCGTCAAAAATAAATGCTGCCTTAACCTTAGTTCCTTCCGTTTGACCGTCTAAAAACACAACTTTTATGTAATCTCTTGAAAACTCAAAATCAAAAAATAACATTTGATTTTCAGCCCAGGCCTGAGAGTGCCTATAGCCCGAGACGTGCTTGCGGTCCGAAACATCGACCTTGGAGTCTAGGACCTTGTCACGGTGCACCAAATCCAATACAATCACTTGAGGACTGCCTTTTTCAAATCGGTATTGATGAATTCCGCTGCGCTCGCTAACCGTGAGTTCGACATCGATGTTGACACTGTCCAAATGAACGGCGTAGTAGCCCGGCGAAGCTTTTTCGTTTTCGTGAGCAAATGGGGCACGATAACCCGTTTTGCCGTCAGCGCCGTTGTTGAAAATCACAGATGTAGTAGGCATCAATAGGACATCCCCGTAGTCGCTTGCACCAGTGCCACTCAAATGAGTGTGGGAAAAACCGTAAATGTATTTGTCGCTGTAGTGGTAACCAGAACAGCCATCCCACCCGTCCAATCGGGTATCAGGACTCAGTTGCATCATGCCAAAAGGCATGGTCGCTCCCGGAAAGGTATGCCCGTGTCCACCAGTGCCAATGAAAGGATTGACCAAAGAAGTAAAGTCAGATTCGGGCTGAGGATTTTGGCAAGTGACAAGCGTCAAACATGCAAAAAATAGGAGCGGTAAATGTGCTTTGTTAAAGATGTTATTTTTCAAAATTTTAAAACGAAATTTAGAACGAAGCCACAAGATAGAAAATCTTAACCTAATCTTGGGATTATACTTTTCAACAATATCTTACTTTTGCGGCCTATTGATGAGAGCCAAATGACATTATTTTTGCTGTTTTTTATTTTGACCGTTATAGGTATTGAACTCTACGCCTATCAGGCTTTAAAAACAGCTGCCAAAAAAGGTTGGTTCAGATGGTTTTATTGGGGAATAACCTCGCTCGGCTATTTAATCTTTTTGACCCAATTGGTGATGTTTATAGCAGGAGCCAAGTACAGAGGGCTCATAGGGTTGTCTTTTGCCTCTTTCATTACCGTATCAATAGCCAAATGGTTGATTATTGTCCTGTTGTTTTCGGAGGATGTAGCGAGACTTCTAGTGTTTTTGGGGCGTAAAGTTGGCCTATTGTCTAGGACAGAACAATACATGCCATCTCGAAAAAAATTCATCAGCCAGATTGCCCTTGGCCTCACAGCATTGCCCTTTGCCAGTGTAATTTACGGGGTGTTCAAAGGGCGTTATGATTTTCGAGTGATTCATCACACCCTGACCTTCGACGATTTGCCTGAGGCTTTCAACGGATATCAAATCACTCACATTAGCGATTTGCATATGGGCACCTTTGACGATATGGACAAAGTGAACTATGCCATCGATTTGATTCAGAGTCAGCAATCGGATGTGATTCTGTTTACTGGGGATTTGGTCAACAATGAGTCTAATGAGGTATTGCCTTGGCAAACTACATTGTCCAGATTGTCAGCACCCGACGGCGTGTTTTCCGTTCTTGGCAATCACGACTACAGCGAATATAAGCGTTGGGAACGCGCTGAAGACAAGGAAGCCGATTTTGAGAATCTCTTGCGTTTGCAAAAGGAAATGGGCTTTCAAGTATTGCGTAATGAGTCCGTTCATATTGAGAGAGGAACCGAAAAAATTGCCTTAGTTGGCGTAGAAAATTGGGGCGACCGATTTGTAAAAAAGGGAGACTTAGATTTGGCTCAAAAGGAGATTAAGGCAGATGCGTTTAAGATATTGATGAGTCACGACCCTTCGCATTGGGAACAAATTGTCAAAAATCATGCAACCAAATACCATCTTACTTTGAGCGGTCATACTCATGGCATGCAATTTGGTATCGAAATTCCCGGCTGGATCAAGTGGAGTCCCATTCAGGCGAGATACAAGTACTGGGCTGGGATTTACAGCGATAACGGTAGGTTTATTAACGTGAATCGCGGTTTGGGTTGCCTCGGTTTTCCGGGAAGAATTGGGATCTGGCCAGAAATTACAGTCATTAGCCTGAAAAAAGGTGTCATAGTGTTGTAGTCGAGAGGAAATACTATCTTTGCACTATAGAACTTAAATTAAAACTTTAAGTGATGCCAAAATTTGGAGATCTTTTAGATGTTGACGTTCCCGTATTGTTCGATTTTTATACCGAATGGAGCGAGGAGTCAAAAGCAATGCATCCAGTACTTAAGGATGTAGCCGCTGCGCTTGGCGACAAAGCCAAAGTCATCAAAATTGACATTGAAAAGAACAAGTCGTTAGGAGAGGCTTTGCGTATTAAGGGTCTGCCAACCCTCATCATTTATCGAAATGGTGAAATGAAATGGCGCCAAAGTGGTGAACTTGACGCCAATACTTTAATCAGTCGAGTTAAGGAATTCGTTTAATTGTTAGGATCAACTGTTGTTGATGAATCATCCTGAGTAGGGACGTCATTGCCCATTTCCTCTTCTTCATCGCCCATGAAATACTTGAATTGACTCACCAAATCGTTGTATTTTGACATGGCTTTGCTGATGTAGTCATTGTCTTGATCTTCAACGATTACAGTATCTACAAGGCTTCGGTATTGCTCAATTTGACTGTAGATATCATCAAAGTATGCTTCTTGCTGATCGCGTTTGAGTCCGCTGTAATAGTTTAAGGTTTCAGCATATTTTACAGCCACTTGCTCATACAGGGCACGCGCTTTTTCCTCAGCACCTGCATTGTAATAGGTCAGAATGAAAGGCTCAATTAAAGAGTAATATCCATAAATGTCCACCGGCATTTTCGCCATCGCCAAATCCGCTAATTTTTCCGCTTTGTCAAATTGCTTCTCTCGGAGCAACTGCTCTGCCAATCGGGCTAGGTTACTGCGATAGCTGATGCTGTTGCGTCTGGTTTGAACGTCGTGATAGACCGAAGGTTCACCACTGTTGCCCCAGCTCCAATTCATGACCATATTGTACATGATGTCGGTGTCAATTCTACCCATTTCGTATGGATTTTTCGGATTGACGGGCGTATTGATGGGAACTAACTTGTAACACATGCCTTCCAATTGAAGGTAATCTTTCATCCAAATGTAATCGTCGTTGCCAAATGCTCCTCCAGAAAAATAAATCGGTCTTTCCCAATCGTTGTTGTTGATAATGTCCAACATGATCAGTCGATTTTTATAAACGGCTTGATCGTTGATTTTGATGTCGATGTAGGGAACAATCAAGCTAGAATCTTTTGCCTTGACCAATCCGCTTTGGAGTACATTTTCTTTATTAACTGGAATCCTGATATTTTCGGTTGGTAAAAAATTCATGCTCAAATCTTGACTTCTGTACTGCGATAAATCTCTCCCGCGTTGTTTCAGATAACTGCCGTATTTGGCCCGTTCTGTGTCATTAGTAATGAAATTCATGACTTCTGACAGTGCAAAGGTGTCTTTTGTTATGGGTTCTTTGATGACGTAGTCTCTTGTGCCGTAGCGGTACATGTTGTGTTCAATGCTCGAAGGAATTGGCGCACTTTCGTAGGATTGGCGTTTCATTTGATCGATATACCAATCGGTTTGCAATAAGGAGGTGTTGACCACTCTCACATCGGTGCGTATGCCTTCAATTTCTTGGGCATACCACAGCGGGAAGGAATCGTTGTCTCCAATGGTAAAGAGGATGGCGTTAGGAGCACAAGACTCCAAATATTTGACGGCCATGGCGTGGGCTGTTTCCCGATCGGAACGATCGTGATCGTCCCAATTTTGAGCGGCCAATAGCCCTGGAATAGCCAGTAATAGCAGTCCTGTTAGAGCAGGAACAACGTATCGATTGCTCCATTTTCTTTGCGCCAATTCGAGTAAGGCGTAGGCGCCAAATCCAATCCAAATGGCAAAAACATAAAAAGAACCCACCACCGAATAGTCGCGTTCTCGGGGTTCAAAAGGTCGCACGTTGGTGTAAAACTGTATGGCCAGGCCTGTAAACAAAAAGAAAACCAATAACACCCAAAACTGGGACTTGCTTTTTTGATAAAGGAAAAGCAATCCAATAATCCCTAAAAGGAAGGGCAAGAAATAGTAAGTGTTTCTGGCCTTATTGTTGAGTACATCCGACGGAAGATTGTCTTGCGACACCCCCAAATGCCATTCATCAATGGCATTGATGCCACTGATCCAATTGCCATGATTGTCAAATTGCCCCTGAATGTCGTCTTGTCGTCCGACGAAATTCCACATCAAATAACGCCAATACATGAATCCAAATTGAAAATCAACCATGAAATACAAGTTGTCTGCCAGACTTGGCTTTTCGATGATCAAGTAGGAGCCGAACTGCTGCAAGAAACTTTCATAATCGTCATAGGACACGTTTCCAGCATTCATTTCCTTTCTAAACTCATCAACGATTTCGAGCAGTTGTTTTTCATTTGAGTATTCTGGTCTTACCGAAAAATCAAGAAGTCCAGTATAACGCATGTAGTTTTTTGCATGATCTGGGCTGTGCATTCTGGGCAGAAGCGCGGCCTGTTCGTGGTTGTAATTCTGAATGGCATTGGCATAGTCATTGACGACGTCGTAAGTGCCCGTTTCAAAATTGCGTTCGTATTTGGGTGCCGCATCGCGATACGGATTGAGTTCGTCCAATGGAGCAAAGCGGTCGGTGAACAACGGTCCGTAAAACAAATAAGTTTTTGGGTATTGTTCCAAATTGTAATAGGCCAAAAGCTCTCGAGCGTTGGATGGATCGTTTTCGTTGATGTTGACCTCGGCATTGGCTCGAATAGGAAGCATTAGCCAAGAGGAGAAACCGACAAAAATAAAGAGGAAGCACAAAAGACCCGTTTGGAGTTGGGGCTTGTTGTGGCGCATGGCATAACGAAGACCATAGATGAAGGCGAAAAGCAGAATGAGTCCAGCCAAAATGGTTCCCGAGTGGAAAGGGAGACCTGTGGCGTTGACGATGGTCACTTCCATCCAACCGAACCACCACAAAGCCGTAGGCAACAACAATTTGAAAATGAACGCCAAAACGGCAACCACGGCCACATTAGCCAAAAGGAATGACTTGACAGTAACCGATTGGTAGCGTTTGTAAAAATAGACCAGCCCAATAGCCGGAATGGTCAACAACCCCATAAAATGTACTCCAAAAGACAGCCCAATGATAAATGAGATGAGCAGCAACCAACGATTGCCTCTGGGTTCATCCATATCGGCTTCCCAACGGAGTCCCAAATAAAACAAGGCCGACATGATCAAGGTGGCCATGGCATAGACTTCAGCCTCAGTGGCATTAAACCAAAAAGAATCGGTGAAGGCAAAGGCCAAACTCCCCACAAAGGCACTTCCCAAAATGGCCACTTGCTGGGACCTATGAGCCGTTTTCTCGGGACCTAAGACTTTGAACAACAAACGAACCAGGGTCCAAAACAGAAAGAGAATGGTCAAAGCGGCCGAAAAGCCACTCATCAAATTCAGTGTAAAACCAATGGACTCGGGGTTGGGAGAAAAATTGGACATCACAGCGCCAATCATCTGAAACAAGGGTGCTCCGGGAGGATGTCCCACTTGCAATTTGGCTGAGGTTAGCATGTACTCACCCACATCCCAAAAACTGACCGTAGGCTCAACAGTTAGAGCATAAGTGATGAAGGCAATGGCAAAAGCCGTCCAGCCTAAGACTAAGTTCCAAGTTTTGAATTTCTGAGGGGTCATGAGCGCGCTAACTTTTACTTCACGAAAATACACATAAAATTCAAAGTGATCCTAAACCCTTTTTGGCTTAACATTTTTTTGTATTTTAGAGTTGCCCAAGAACAAATCTTTTCTCTTGAATGACCCTTTCAATATTTAATCGTAATATTGCAATGAACAAAAAGAAGCTATGGGATTAGTCAAAACGGAATTGTTTCGCACTCAGGACAATGAAATTGCCTTAATCGCCAAGGCTTTGGGTCATCCGGCCCGAGTAGCCATTTTGCAGCACTTGTTCAAAATTGATTCCTGCGTTTGTGGGGATCTGGTCAACGAAATTGGTTTGGCGCAACCCACCATTTCACAGCATTTAAAGGAACTCAAACAATTGGGATTGATCAAGGGCAATGTAGAGGGCACTAGTGTCTGCTATTGCATCGACAAAGACAATTGGACCCAAATGAAAGCTCTCATGTCAGATTTCCTCAATCAAGATAGGCCAGAAAAAGACAGCTGTTGTTAGACAAATCATCAATCCAGTAAATAACTTTTAATCCTAAATAACTTTTAATCCATCAAACCGTGGCGGCCAAAAAACTGAGTTTTTTAGACAAGAATTTAACCCTTTGGATTTTTGTCGCCATGGCTTTGGGGGTAGGTCTGGGGTATTTTGTCCCCGATTTTCCTAATGTCATCAATCGTTTTAACAGTGGAACCACCAACATCCCTATTGCCATTGGGTTGATATTGATGATGTATCCGCCGCTTGCCAAGGTCAATTATGCCGTGTTGCCCAAGGTGTTTAAAAACACCAAAATCCTGTCGATTTCTTTGATTCTGAATTGGATTGTTGGACCGGTGTTGATGTTTGTATTGGCCATCACCTTTTTGCGGGACTACCCCGAATATATGGTAGGTCTTATTCTGATAGGTTTGGCCAGATGCATTGCTATGGTTCTGGTGTGGAATGATTTGGCAGAGGGGAGCAGCGAATACGGCGCCGGTTTGGTGGCGCTTAACAGCGTTTTCCAGGTCTTTGCCTATAGTTTTTACGCTTGGATTTTTATCACCGTTTTGCCGCCTTACTTCGGTTTTGATGGCGCTGTAGTGGACATTTCTATTGGGACCATAGCCGAGAGCGTCGCCATTTATTTGGGCATTCCTTTTTTGATGGGAATTTTGAGCCGATGGTTATTGGTTAAAAGGAAAGGAGCTGCATGGTATTCCAGTACTTTTATCCCAATTATGTCCCCCTTGACCTTGGTTGCTCTGTTGATTACCATCGTCATTATGTTCTCCTTAAAGGGAGAAATGATTGTCGAAATCCCAAAGGATGTGCTGATAATTGCCCTGCCGTTGTTGATTTATTTTAGCCTGATGTTCGTCATCGGATTTTTTGTCACCAGAGCCACCGGCGCCGAATACGACAAAACTGCCTCAGTGGCATTTACGGCAGCAGGCAACAATTTTGAATTGGCTATCGCCGTTTCGATAGCTGTTTTTGGACTGAATTCTGGACAGGCATTTGCGGGAGTCATAGGGCCTTTGGTCGAGGTGCCAGCCTTGATATTACTGGTAAGGGTCTCCTTTTGGTTGAGGAATAAGTTTTATCAAAAAGCTCGATCGTAACCTAGGTCAAATCCCCTCTGAACAATATCCCGTGCTTATTTGGCCAAAAAGTTTGTTCAAACAAAACTTTGTTCTAAATTTGCTCGCTCTAAAATTGGCCTATGGTGTAACTGGCAACACGTCTGATTTTGGTTCAGAAGAGTCTAGGTTCGAGCCCTAGTAGGCCAACTAAAAAATCCGCAATTGGTGCGGATTTTTTGTTCAAGTGCAATTGGAGATTTGTGAAATAGATTTGCGAAATATTTCAAAATCATTATCTTTGCACTCGAGAAACATATAAAGGATAGGCAGGGGGGACAAAAAGTCCCCCCCTTCTTTTACCACTATGCTGAAGGAAACTGTACAAATATTGCTCAATGATGCTCTGCAGGAACGGCAAGATTTGTTTCTAGTCGAATTCGACGTTTCAAGCGCCAATCACATCAATGTGGTGTTGGATGGAGACGAAGGTGTAACCGTAAAAGATTGTGTATTCATCAGTAGAGCTATCGAGCACAATCTCGATCGTGAAACTGTAGATTTCTCGTTAGAAGTAGCCTCGGCTGGTGCCGCTTCTCCCATAGTGATGAAGCGACAATATGTCAAGAATGTTGGAAAAACCATGGAAATAACTACCAAAGATGGCGGAAAATATCAAGGTGTTTTACAATCGACTTCTCAAGAATATATTACTATTGCATGGAAGGCTAGGGAGCCCAAAGCAATAGGAAAAGGTAAAGTAAATGTTGAAAAAATGGCTGACCTCAATTACGACGATATTGCGGCAGCAAAGGTAAAATTGAAATTTAATTAGAGTCCTATGGAAAATATAGCTTTGATCGATTCTTTTTCCGAATTCAAAGACGACAAACTTATTGATAGAGTTACCCTCATGGCTATTTTGGAAGAAGTATTCCGAAATACCCTGACCCGAAAATTTGGTGACGACGATAACTTCGACATTATTATCAACCCTGATAAGGGTGATTTCGAAATTTGGAGAAATCGCGTGGTAGTTGCCGACGGAGAAGTTGAAAACGAAAATCAAGAAATTGAGCTATCGGCAGCACGTAAAATTGAGCCTGACTTTGAAGTTGGCGAAGATGTGTCCGAAGAAGTGAAATTGATTGACTTGGGCCGACGCTCAATTTTGTCACTGCGTCAAAATTTGATTGCAAAAATTCACGAACACGACAGTACCAACATCTACAAACACTTTGTGCAACTGGTCGGAGAAATATACACCGCAGAGGTGCATCATGTGCGTCAACGCGTCATTATTCTTGTTGACGATGATGGAAATGAAATCATCCTTCCCAGAGACAAACAAATTCCATCTGACTTTTTCAGAAAAGGAGACAGCGTTAGAGGCATCATAGAAAGTGTAGAATTGAAAGGTCACAAGCCAGCCATTGTGATGTCAAGAACAGCGCCAGCGTTCTTGGAAAAATTGTTCGAACAAGAAATCCCAGAAGTATTTGACGGTTTGATTACTGTTAAGAAAGTGGTTCGTATCCCAGGCGAAAAAGCTAAAGTGGCAGTGGATTCTTATGATGACCGCATCGATCCAGTTGGAGCTTGTGTTGGAATGAAAGGATCTAGAATCCACAGTATTGTTAGAGAATTGGGTAACGAAAATATTGATGTGATCAATTATACGAATAACTTGCAATTGTTCATCACCCGCGCACTGAGCCCAGCGAAGGTCACTTCCTTAAAAATTAACGAAGAAACCAAGCGCGTTGAGGTGATTCTGAAGCCAGAAGAGGTCAGCAAAGCCATTGGACGTGGGGGCCACAACATCAGATTGGCCGGTCAATTGACAGGTTACGAAATTGATGTATTCCGCGAAGGAGTAGAAGAAGATGTAGAATTAAAAGAATTTTCGGATGAAATCGAAGCTTGGATTATTGAAGAATTTTCTAAGGTTGGTTTAGATACGGCGAAGAGCGTTCTCGAACAAGATGTTCAGGATTTGGTCAAGCGTATCGATTTGGAAGAAGAAACTATTCTCGAAGTTATAAGAATTTTGAAATCAGAATTTGACGGAGAGCAGTAGACAATAGAAATAAATTTATGGCAGAGACTATCAGACTGAATAAGGTTTTAAGGGAGTTGAATATTTCAATTGACCGTGCTGTGGAATTCCTACAGACACACGGTATTGAAATTGAGAAACGACCAACCACAAAAATAACGTCGGAAATCTATGCCATGCTTTCGGATGAATTTCAATCCGATGCCAACAAAAAGGTCGCTTCCATTGAGGTTATTGAGGCCAAACAAAAGGAAAAGGAGGCCCTGCTCGGCGAGATGCCTTCGTCAACAGTAAAAGCCGAGCCTGCGAAACCAGCGGAAAACGTTGTTAAAGCCAGACAAAGTTTAGTTGGGCTTAAGCAGATTGGTAAAATTGACCTCAATCCTCCGAAAAAAGAGGAGCCCGTAGCTCCAGTTTCAAAAGAACCTGTAAAAGAAAAGCCAGCGCCCGTTGTAGAGCAACCAACAGTAATCAAAACGGAAGAAAAGGCTCCTAAAGAAAAGAAAGCCCCGCCTGCAGTAGAAACTCCAGTTGCCGGTCAGTCTGCAGTAGAACCTGCTGCTGACACGCATACAACGTTGTATCAAAAATTGGTTCAGCCGAAAAAAACTGGGGAAACCATTGATTTGACGCAATTTGCGGAAAAGAAAAAAACTGAATCAGCAGCCGATGCGCGCAAAAAACGCAAGCGCATCAGTAAAGTTGGAGGAGGAGCACCTCGCACTGGAACCGATCCAAGGGCGAATAAACCAGGGCAAGCTAAAGCGCGTCAAGTGGTTAAAGAAGAACCAAGTGCTGAAGAAGTGCAGCGTCAAGTGCGTGAAACTTTAGAAAAGCTACAAGGCAAATCGTCCAAAGGAAAGGGCGCCAAATACCGTCGCGATAAAAGAGATCAGCACCGTCAAAAATCAGAAGACGAGCAAGCGGCCATGGATGCTGACAATAAGTTGTTGAAATTGACTGAATTTGTCACTGTCAGTGAGGTGGCTACAATGATGGATGTACCTGTTACGGAGATCATCTCGGCCTGTATGTCACTGGGATTGATGGTAACCATGAACCAGCGATTGGACGCCGAAACGCTTTCTATTGTGACCGAGGAATTTGGTTTTGAAATAGAGTTTACAACCGCGGGATTGGACGAAGCTTTGGAAGAACAAGAAGATCGTCCAGAAGATTTAGTAACCCGTGCGCCAATTGTTACCGTTATGGGTCACGTTGATCACGGTAAAACCTCACTTCTCGATTTTATACGTGAAGAAAATGTTATTGCAGGAGAGTCAGGCGGAATCACACAACACATCGGTGCCTATAGTGTGACCCTTAAAACAGGCCAAAATATTACTTTCCTTGATACTCCAGGTCACGAGGCGTTTACCGCCATGCGTGCCAGGGGAACTCAAGTAACCGACTTGGCGATCATTGTTATTGCAGCCGATGACGACATCATGCCGCAAACCAAGGAGGCCATTGCCCACGCGCAGGCGGCCAGCATTCCAATTGTTTTTGCGATAAATAAAGTTGACCGTGAGGCAGCGAATCCAGAAAAAATTAAAGAAGGATTAGCCAATATGAATTTGTTGGTTGAAGATTGGGGTGGAAAAATTCAATCTCAAGATATATCAGCCAAAACAGGACAAGGGGTTGATCAGCTCCTCGAAAAAGTATTATTGGAAGCAGAGCTACTTGAACTTAAAGCTAACCCCAACAAACCAGCTGTCGGGACAGTAGTAGAGGCCTATTTAGACAAAGGACGGGGCTATATTTCAACAGTTTTGGTCAGTGCTGGAACTTTAAAAGTCGGAGACTTTGTCTTGGCAGGTAAGAACAGTGGGAAAGTTAAGGCCATGCACGACGAAAGAGGTGCGATTCTAAAAGAAGCCGGACCGTCAACTCCTGTGTCGTTATTGGGATTGGACGGAGCTCCTCAAGCTGGTGACAAATTTAATGTTTTCGCCGATGAGCGAGAAGCCAAACAAATAGCCGCCAAAAGAACACAGTTGAGACGCGAACAATCCGTCAGAACGCAACGTCACATCACTCTAGACGAGATTGGTCGACGAATTGCCTTAGGCGACTTTAAAGAGCTCAACATCATCTTGAAAGGAGATGTGGACGGTTCTGTTGAAGCTCTTACGGATTCTTTCCAAAAATTGTCAACTCAAGAAATTCAAGTGAATATCATTCATAAAGGGGTTGGTGCAATCACCGAAAGCGATGTGCTTTTGGCCACTGCCTCTGAAGCCATTATCATAGGGTTCAATGTCAGACCAACTGGCAATGCCAGAGCAATTGCTGATAAAGAGGAAATCGATATCAGAATGTACTCCATCATCTATGACGCCATCAACGAATTGAAGGACGCCATGGAAGGCATGTTGTCGCCTGTATTTAAGGAAGAAATAACTGGTAATGCCGAAGTACGCGAGACATTTAAAATTTCTAAAATTGGAACCATTGCAGGTTGTATGGTAACCACTGGGAAAATATTCCGAAACTCTGGAATACGTGTTATACGTGATGGTGTTGTTGTCCACTCTGGATTACTAACTTCTCTCAAACGTTTCAAAGACGACGTCAAAGAAGTCAGCAAAGGGTATGATTGCGGTATTCAAATTAAGAACTACAACGATCTGCAAATTGACGACGTTATAGAAGCATTCCAAGAGGTAGAAGTAAGGAAAAAACTATAGTTTTTATCGATTTATTGGCTTTAGCACAAAGGCGTTGGGATATGTTTTTTTGACTTCAATCAAGAATCGGTCTGCTGAGAGTCTATCTTGAAATTTTCCAATCCACACTTTGTAATTCGGGGTTTGATACTGCACAGTTACTTCGTGGCTCACGTATAGGGCACGAGCTTCAGCAATAACTGTAAAAGCACTTTCTCTGTTGCCGCTAAAAATTTGGATTTGGAAACCCATGTCTTCCTTAAGAATTTCTCCCTTGAGTTGTAATAAGGTGTCAATCCGAACATCGCGGTTAATGGTGATTTTTCCCTCTTGTCCAAACGAACAGATTGAACAAAAAATCAGCCCTGTAATCAATAGGTTTTTCAGGCGCATTAGAAAATAATTTTTCTGTTTCGACCCAAAGTTACACTTTATGTGCCAAACGGAAAAACACCACCTTATTTAGAATAAATATAAATTAAAAAGTATCATTATCAACCCATTTTCAAAATGGAGTTAATGGCTTACTTTTGTGTCAAATTTTTAGGATGCTTAGGTTCTAAAAAAAACAGAAATTTAGATAACCATTGATAGAAGTTATGACGCATAGCTTGAGACTAAATTCAATCCGCAATTCACGCCTTACTGGCTTTTTTTTCCTAACCCTTTTAGTCTCAAACCTTTGGGCTCAGGATGGAGACCCTGCAAAAGGAAAATCTTTGTTCAATACCAATTGTGCCGCTTGCCATCAGCTTGATAAAAAAATGACTGGCCCTGCACTCCGCAATGTGGAAACACGATTGAGCGAAACTGCTGGTTTGGATCGTACTTGGCTCTACGCTTGGATTAGAAACAGTAATGCTGTTATCAAATCGGGTGACGCTTACGCCAACAAAATTTATGCGGAGTATAATAATTCCGCGATGACCGCCTTCCCTCAGCTTTCCGATGCTGAATTAAACGATATTTTGGCCTACACTGCCCAACCGAAGCAAGAGCCTGTGGTTCCTGCTGCTGACCCTGGTGCTGCTGGAGGTGGAACTGTGGCAGGACCTGATAGCAATAATATTGTTTTGGCAGGATTGGCGCTATTGTTTGCCTTGCTCGCCATTGGCTTATTGATGGTACGCCAAACGCTGCACAGGTTTGCTGTCGCCAATTCCGTTGAATTGCCTGCCGAAAAACCTAAAAGCACACCGATTTGGGTAGCTTTTGCTCAAAACCAATTTTTGGTTTTAGTTACCGCTATTTTCTTGCTTCTTGCTAGTGGGTATTTTGTATATGGTTATTTAATGCAAATAGGTGTTGACCAAGGTTACGAGCCAGTGCAGCCTATTCACTACTCTCACAAGATTCACGCAGGAGACAACAAAATTGATTGTAATTATTGTCACTCCTCAGCACGTGTGAGCAAGCATTCGGGAATTCCTTCTCTTAATATTTGCATGAACTGTCACAAGTCCATTTATGAGTACAAAGGGCCAACCACAGCCGAATATACCAAGGAATTTTATGACAACGAAATCAAAAAATTGTATAAGGCCGTTGGTTGGGACGATGCCAATCAAGTTTACACTGGAAAAACCCAACCAGTGAAATGGGTTCGTATTCACAATTTGCCTGATTTCGCCTATTTCAATCACTCGCAACACGTTACAGTTGCTGGTATTGAATGCCAAACCTGCCATGGGCCAGTGCAAGAAATGGAAATCATGTCTCAATTTGCGCCTCTCACTATGGGGTGGTGTATCAATTGTCACCGACAAACCAACGTGAAGGTAGCGGATAATGCCTATTACGAAAAGATTCACAATGAGTTGTCGAAAAAATACGGAGTAAAAGAATTGACAGCCGCTCAAATGGGTGGGTTGGAATGCGGAAAATGTCATTATTAAAAAGCAATAATCTTGTAGTCAATGTCAACAAGTAAAACATACTGGAAAAATATAGCCGACCTTAAGTCGAATCCTGAATTAGATCCAAATCGACACAACGAGTTTGTGGAGCACATTCCTGTGGATGAATTTTTGGGCGACAAAGGCACTTTAGAAAATTCTCAAACTTCCAGACGGGATTTCTTGAAATACGTCGGTTTTAGTACAGCAGCAGCAACGCTTGCGGCCTGTGAAGGACCAGTTATCAAGTCCATCCCATACGTGGTTCAACCTGAATCCATAGTGCCAGGAATTGCCAATTACTACGCAACAAGCATAGCCAATGGGTATGATTTTGCCAGTGTTTTGGTCAAGACCCGCGAAGGTCGTCCTATATTGATCAACAACAATAAGTTAGATCAATCTGGAGTTGGAGCCAATGCGAGAGTAAATGCTTCTGTTCTTGATTTGTACGACAGTCAAAGACTCAAAGCCCCTCAGATTAGCGGTACTCCAACTTCTTGGGTGACCTTCAACAGTGAGATAGGCCAAAAGCTTAATGATTTGACTGCCCAGTTGAAACCAATTGTTTTGTTAACGCAAACTTTTGCAAGTCCTTCGACTACAGCTTTGGTCAATGAGTTCCTATCCAAGTTTCCATCTGCCAAACATTTGACTTACGATACCATTTCCCAATCCGCTGCACTCGATGCTTTCGAGCAACGCTATGGTAAAAGAGCAATGGCGGATTACGATTTTTCTAAAGCGCTGTTGATTGTCAGTATAGGAGCCGATTTCTTAGGCGACTGGCAAGGAGGTGGTTTTGACGGCGGCTACTCTAAAAGCCGTATTCCTCAGAACGGAATGATGTCAAGACACGTGCAGTTTGAGTCGAACATGAGCCTTACAGGAGCCAACGCCGATAAGCGCATGCCTCTAAAGCCGGCTCAACAAAAGCAAGTTTTGGCGGCTTTGTATGCCAAGCTAAAAGGAACTTCTGTTCAAACGAATCTTTCAGAAAGTGTCTTAAGCACCGTCAACCAAACGGCCAAGTCTTTGCAAAAGTCAGGCAGCAATGCTGTTGTGGTGACTGGACTTGACGATGTCGATGCTCAAGCTTTGGTGCTTGAGATCAATACGCTTTTGGGTAGCAAGGCTTTTAATCCAAATGCTCCCCTACTAGTGAGAAGTGGCAGCAATGCTGCTATGACGGAATTGGTAAAGGAGATGAACAGCGGTTTGATAGGTGCTGTAATCATGGCTGGAGTTAATCCATCTTACACGCTTCCAAACGCAATTGAATTTAATGACGCCTTAGCTAAAGTTGATCTTACGGTCTCATTTTCTTTAAAGGCTGACGAAACTGCTGCCAATGTAAAATATTTGGCAGCCGCACCTCACTATTTAGAATCATGGGGCGATGTAGAACGCAAAGCGGGTCATTTTGGGTTGATTCAACCTGCCATCAGACCTCTTTTTGATACCCTTCAATTTCAAGATGCGCTCTTGGCATGGATGGGCAGCGCAGTGACCTATTACAGTTATCTCAAGACATATTGGACAGAGAATGTTCTGAATGGTTCTGAGTGGAACCAAGCCTTGCACGATGGTTGTTTTACTAACGAAACCACGTCAACGGCACAAGAACAAACTTTAGACCTTAGCAACAGTGTTGCGGCATTGGCTTCTGCCCAAGATCAAGGCATGGCCTTGATTCTTTATCCTAAAATTGGAATGGGAGATGGTCAACAAGCTAACAACCCTTGGCTACAAGAATTCCCAGATCCACTCACCAGAGTAACTTGGGACAATTATCTTACCATGGCCATTTCTGATGCCAAAGAGTTAGGCTTATTTATGGAAACTGATGGCACCGACGCTACTGGCGGTCTTAACGGCCGTTATGCCGAAATTACTGTAAATGGTAAAACCCTTAAAGCACCTGTTATTATTCAGCCAGGTCAGGCCAAAGGAACTGTTGGCTTGTCGTTTGGATATGGTCGCTCCGCAGGGGTTAAAGAAGAATTGCAAACTGGGGTAAATGCTTATCCGTTATATGATGGATTCAATGCAACACAAACAGTCACTGTGAAGGCAGTGGAAGGTAAGCATGAATTTTCTTGTGTTCAGTTGCATAATACCTTGATGGGTCGTGGAGATATCATTAAAGAAACAACACTAGAAGTTTTCAATACCAAATCTGCTAAGGAATGGAATGCCATGACAATGGTATCATTGAATCACGTTGAAACTCCCGTAGATTCTCCAGATGTTGATCTGTGGGATGAATTCGATCGCTCGATTGGTCATCATTTCAATTTGTCTGTAGACCTCAATGCTTGTACTGGTTGTGGCGCTTGCGTCATTGCGTGCCACGCCGAGAACAATGTGCCTGTTGTTGGAAAAGAAGAAATTCGTCGCAGCCGCGATATGCACTGGTTGCGCATCGATAGGTATTACTCTTCAGAAGACACTTTTGGCGGGGATGATGAGCGCAAAGACAATATCAGTGGTTTGTCAGATTCGCTTTCTGTTTTTGGCAAAATGGAACTGCCATCGGAAAATCCTCAAGTGGCTTTCCAACCAATCATGTGCCAACATTGTAATCATGCACCCTGTGAGACTGTTTGTCCAGTTGCGGCTACCTCGCATAGCAAGCAAGGTCAAAACCACATGGCATATAACCGTTGCGTTGGAACGCGCTATTGTGCCAACAACTGCCCTTATAAGGTAAGACGATTCAACTGGTTCTTGTACAACAACAACGACCAATTTGATTATCACATGAATGATGATTTGGGTAGAATGGTGATCAATCCTGACGTAACAGTTCGTTCGCGTGGTGTGATGGAAAAATGCTCAATGTGTATTCAAATGACTCAGAAAACTATTCTTGATGCTAAACGCGATGGGAGAGTGGTTAAGACCGATGAATTCCAAACGGCTTGTTCGTCTGCCTGTAATAATGGAGCTCTAGTTTTTGGGGACATCAATGAAAAGACAAACCAGATTGTAGCGAAGAAAAATGATGAGCGTGCATATTATTTGTTAGATCACATCGGCACCAAGCCAAATGTGATGTATCAGGTGAAAGTTCGCAACACAAAAGAAGTTTAAGAAAGTAACGTAAATAAGAATTATGGCCTCGCATTACGAAGCACCAATCAGAAGACCGCTTGTTACTGGTGAGAAATCTTACCACGATGTGACTGTGGACGTTGCCCGTCCAGTTGAAGGCAAAGCCAATAAGCAATGGTGGATTGTTTTTTCCATTGCGTTAACCGCATTCATGTGGGGAGTTGGTTGCATCATATATACCATTGGAACTGGTGTCGGTGTTTGGGGATTGAACAAAACTGTTGGATGGGCATGGGACATCACCAATTTCGTTTGGTGGGTTGGTATTGGCCACGCCGGAACACTGATTTCTGCAGTACTTTTGCTTTTCCGTCAAAAATGGCGGATGGCGATCAACCGTTCAGCTGAGGCGATGACCATATTCTCGGTTATCCAAGCGGGATTGTTTCCTATCATTCACATGGGACGACCATGGTTGGCGTATTGGGTACTTCCTATTCCAAATCAATTTGGATCTCTTTGGGTAAACTTCAATTCACCTTTGTTGTGGGACGTTTTTGCGATCTCTACCTATCTGTCAGTCTCCTTAGTGTTCTGGTGGACTGGATTACTTCCTGACTTTGCAATGATTCGCGATAGAGCGGTTAAGCCATTTCAAAAAAAGATATATAGTTTATTAAGTTTTGGTTGGTCTGGTCGTGCTAAAGATTGGCAGAGATTTGAAGAAGTTTCACTTGTTTTAGCAGGATTGGCAACGCCACTGGTATTGTCGGTACATACCATCGTATCATTTGATTTTGCCACCTCGGTTATCCCAGGCTGGCATACAACCATTTTTCCGCCATACTTTGTGGCTGGCGCTATTTTCTCAGGCTTTGCCATGGTAAATACCCTGCTCATCATCATGAGAAAGGTTTGTAATCTCGAAGACTATATTACGGTTCAGCACATTGAGTTGATGAATATCGTTATCATGATTACTGGATCTATTGTTGGTGTGGCCTATATTACGGAGTTATTCATTGCTTGGTACTCTGGAGTGGAATATGAACAATATGCCTTTTTGAATAGAGCAACAGGACCTTATGCTTGGGCCTATTGGTGCATGATGAGTTGCAACGTGTTTTCACCTCAATTCATGTGGTTTAAAAGATTGCGCACCAGCATCATGTTCTCTTTCTTCATCTCGATCATAGTAAACATTGGAATGTGGTTTGAGCGTTTTGTCATCATTGTGACATCTTTGCACAGAGATTATTTGCCATCGTCATGGACAATGTTTTCGCCAACCTTTGTGGACATTGGTATCTTTATCGGAACCATAGGATTTTTCTTTGTCTTGTTTTTACTGTACGCCAGAACGTTTCCAGTAATTGCGCAAGCCGAAGTCAAAACTATTCTGAAATCCTCTGGACAACGTTACAAGCGATTGAGAGAATCGGGAGAAAGTCTGGTTGGAGCGGGTTCAGTTGACGCGGTGACCGCTGATAAGGCAAAAAAGAAATCGAAAAAATAAAGAGGCGACTAATACCCTAACTTATGAAAAGTTCGAAAGTTATTCACGCACTGTACACCGACGACGATGTCCTCATGGGTGCTGTAAAGAAATTACGCGCTGAAAAATATGCGATTGAAGAGGTTTATACCCCTTTTCCAGTGCATGGTCTAGACAAGGCTATGGGTCTTGCACCCACTAGAATAGCCATCACCTCATTCATGTATGGATGTGTTGGTTTGATCGTGGCTATTTTGATGATGAATTTTATTATGATTCAAGATTGGCCTCAAGACATTGGTGGAAAGCCAAGTTTTAGTTATTTGGAAAACATGCCAGCCTTTGTGCCTATTATGTTTGAAATGACCGTATTTTTTGCTGCTCACCTTATGGTGATCACTTTCTATTTGAGAAGCAGAATGTGGCCGTTTAAGAATGCCGAAAATCCTGATCCACGAACCACAGACGATCACTTTTTGGTGGCCGTTTCCGTTGGAGACAATGAAAAGGAATTGAAAAAATTATTAACCGAAACAGGTGCAGTGGAAATGCACGTCGTTGAACAAGAAGCAAGCCACTAATCCCATGATTTACAAGACGCTCAATTTTAAAACCCGACTAAAAAGACCAACCAAGGTATTGGCCTTTTTCCTAGTGGCATTAAGCTTAGCCTCATGTCAAAAGAATTCTAGGCCGAATTACCAGTACATGCCTAACATGTACACTTCAGTGGGCTATGAGACCTATGGCGAATACGATATTTTTGCTGGAGGTCAGGAAGCCATGGCGCCTGCAGATAACACTATTGCTCGTGGACACAGTCTCTATGGCTATGAGAACACCAACGAAGGTTACGACTTGGCCAAAGCCAATCTAACTAATCCGTATTCTGAGACTGTGGATTTGGCCAGAGGCAAGGCCGTGTACGATATCTACTGTGCCATTTGCCACGGTACTCAAGGTAAAGGGGATGGATATTTGATGACCAATGAAAAGATTTTGGGTGTCCCAAGTTATGACGCTCGTGTGATCACCGAAGGTAGTGTTTACCACGTCATTTATTTTGGTAAAAACACCATGGGATCATACGCCAACCAGATGAATGAAGAAGAACGCTGGCAAGTCTCAGCCTATGTGATGAGTCTTCGCGATGCATTAACTCAAAACTAAAGACAAACAGGACCATGTATATTTTTACAAACCGTTTAAAACTGATAGCCATCTCTCTGGTATTTTTAGGTGCTTTAGGGTGGGGTTATAGCTATGTCAATTCAAAAAAATCTTTAGAAGAGATTAAAGTCATGCTGGCTGAAGAAGACAGCCATCACGAAACAGCTGCTGTCACCACTGAACACATGCCTGGCGAACACGCTGCCGTAGAATCCCATTCAGACGACCATGCCGAGCACGTCATGCATCAAACCCACAATCGCCCTTATGCTGCACTTTACGTTGCTGCATTCTTTTTTATGATGATTTCATTGGGGGCGCTAGCCTTTTACGCAGTGCAATATGCTGCTCAAGCGGGATGGTCTGTGGTCTTACACCGGGTGATGGAAGCCATTACAGCCTATTTGTTGCCAGGCGCATTAATAGTTTTGGCCATAGCACTCTATGCGGGTGATCATCTCTTCATTTGGATGGATCCAGAAGTTGTCGCTCATGATGCCTTGATTCAAGCGAAAACCTCATGGCTCAATAAAACGAGCTTTTTAATTCGCGGATTGATTTTCATTGGAGGATGGAGTGCTTACCGCTATCTGTCTCGCAAGTATTCTATTGCTCAAGATAGTGCTGACGATGCCAAAAACTTTAAAAGAAATTTCCGCCTATCGGCTGGGTTCTTAGTATTTTATCTTTACACAGAATCCATGATGTCTTGGGATTGGATCATGAGTGTTGATCCGCATTGGTTCAGTACTTTGTTCGGATGGTATGTGTTTGCTAGCATGTTTGTCAGTGGCATTACCGTAATCGCTTTGTTGACTTTATACCTCAAGTCCAAAGGTCATTTGGAATTGGTCAATGATAGTCACTTGCATGATTTGGCCAAATTCATGTTTGGTATTAGCATTTTCTGGACTTACCTGTGGTTTTCTCAATTCATGTTGATTTGGTACTCGAACATTCCTGAAGAAGTAACTTATTTTGTAACCCGTTTAGCAGACTACAAACTGCCCTTTCTAGGCATGGTAGTACTCAATTTCTTGTTCCCGTTGTTGTTATTGATGAACAGCGATTACAAACGAGTGCCATGGTTTGTTGTTATGACTGGAATTGTAATTTTGTTTGGTCACTACATTGATGTTTTCAATATGATCATGCCAGCAACCGTTGGAGACCGTTGGAGCATTGGATTGCCTGAAATCAGCGCAGTTCTATTGTTTCTCGGACTCTTCATGTTTATTGTTCAATTGGCCTTGTCCAAAGCACCATTGTTGGCAAAAGGAAACCCGTTTGTAAAAGAAAGTGAGAATTTTCACTATTAACATATAAAGCATACCAAAGGCAATGACTACCTTTTTAACTATCTTAATTTTAATTTCGATATCCGTTGCAATTTGGCAAATGGTGAAGATTTTTGATCTGTCAAGACAACCAATTAAAGACGATTTTGAAATTGCCACCGATAAGGACAACAAAGTCAATGGCTATCTGATGATGGGCTTTTTGGTCTTCATCTACGTCATAACCATCATTAGTTTTGTACTGTGGGGAGATCTGCCTCTATTGTCCGATGCGGCTTCTGAGCACGGCCCTGGAGTAGACTCTCTCTTTATTGTTTCGCTGGTCATTATTTTTATTGTTCAAACGATTACGCAGTTTTTGCTTTATTACTTTTCTTTCAAATACCGAGGAGAGAAGGGGAAAAAGGCGCTCTACTTTGCAGACAATGATAGACTTGAATTTATATGGACTATCATCCCTGTAGTCGTCTTGGCTGGATTGATCATCTCTGGACTATTCACATGGACAGAAATCATGACTACGGATGAAAACGACGATCCACTTGTTGTTGAATTGTATGCCCAACAATTTAACTGGAAAGCCCGTTATGGTGGCGAAGACAATGCCTTGGGCAAAGCCAACGTTCGTCTGATTGATCTAAATTCTGGTAATATTTTAGGACTAGACACTTCAGACCCCAATGCTCAAGATGACGTCATTGTGACAGAACTGCATTTGCCTGTCAACCGTCCCATTCTTTTCAAAATGAGATCTCAAGATGTTTTGCATTCGGCCTACATGCCTCATTTCAGAGCGCAGATGAATTGTGTTCCCGGAATGATTACTCAATTTGGATTCACTCCAACAATCACGACCGAAGAAATGCGCCTTCGTCCGAACATCGCCCAGAAGGTTACTAATATCAATCAAATTCGAGTCAAGAAATCGGAAAAATTGGCTGCCAAAGGCGAACCAGCTTTGGACCGGTACGATTTCGATTTCCTCTTGTTATGTAACAAAATTTGTGGTAAGTCTCATTACAACATGCAAATGAAAATTATTGTTGAAACCGAAGAAGAATTTAACGCTTGGATGGCACAGCAGAAAGACTTTGCCTCCTCATTGCTACCGAATTAAATTTTAGAAAAAACGTCTTATGTCAGCACATGTAGATAATCACGACCACGACGATCACGGTCACCACAAAGAAACATTTGTCACGAAGTACATCTTCAGTCAGGATCATAAAATGATCGCGAAGCAGTACTTGATCACTGGAACCATCATGGGTGTCATCGGGGTTTTGATGTCCCTAATGATGCGTACTCAAATTGCATGGCCTGGGGAACCAAATGTTTTGTTCAAAGCCTTGTTGGGTAAATGGGCCCCAGATGGTGTTATGGACGCAGACATATACCTTGCCTTGGTTACCATTCATGGAACCATCATGGTCTTTTTTGTTTTGACTGCCGGATTGAGCGGTACCTTCAGTAACCTCCTCATTCCATTGCAAATCGGAGCCCGAGACATGGCCTCAGGTTTTTTGAATATGATCTCTTATTGGCTATTTTTCGTTTCGAGTGTCGTAATGGTCATTTCTTTGTTTGTATCCTCAGGCCCTGCAGCTGCAGGTTGGACCATCTATCCTCCATTAAGCGCATTGCCTTTGGCGCAAAGCGGTTCTGGAGCAGGGATGTCGCTTTGGCTGGTATCAATGGCTATTTTTATTGCATCCTCCTTACTTGGATCCTTAAACTACATTGTGACCGTTATTAACCTCCGAACCAAAGGCATGTCTATGACGAGACTGCCATTGACCATTTGGGCGTTTTTTGTTACAGCTATTATTGGAGTTGTGTCTTTTCCAGTGTTGCTGTCGGCTGTACTTTTGTTGATCATGGACAGAAGCTTTGGAACTTCCTTTTTCTTATCCGATATTTTCATTCAGGGCGAAGTACTGCACTATCAGGGTGGTTCGCCAGTTTTGTTTGAACATTTGTTTTGGTTTTTAGGACACCCAGAGGTTTATATCGTTTTGTTGCCAGCGCTAGGAATTACATCTGAAGTCATTGCAACTAATTCGCGCAAACCAATTTTTGGCTATCGTGCCATGGTACTTTCAATTTTGGCCATCGCGTTTTTGTCAACTATTGTTTGGGGACACCACATGTTTATCTCAGGAATGAATCCATTCCTAGGTTCCGTCTTCACATTTACAACACTATTGATTGCAATTCCTTCTGCGGTTAAGGCATTCAACTATATTACAACGCTTTGGAAAGGCAATTTGCAATTTAATCCTGCCATGCTTTTTTCTATAGGCTTGGTTTCTACTTTTATCACAGGGGGTCTGACGGGAATTATTTTGGGAGATAGTGCCCTTGATATCAATGTTCATGACACCTATTTCGTTGTGGCTCACTTCCACTTGGTCATGGGAATTTCTGCCTTGTATGGCATGTTCGCTGGAATTTATCATTGGTATCCAAAACTGTTTGGGCGAATGCTGAACAAAAATCTGGGCTATGTTCATTTTTGGGTAACAGCCATATCGGCCTATGGGGTATTTTTCCCCATGCACTTTATTGGCATGGCTGGACTGCCAAGACGATATTACACCAACAGTAATTTCCCGCTTTTCGATGATTTGTCGGATGTCAATGTCCTGATTACAATCTTTGCTCTAGTTGGTGGGGTCTTTCAAATTGTATTCATTTACAATTTCATTCATTCTATGTTCTACGGTAAAAAGGCACCTAAAAATCCTTGGCGTTCAAACACTCTGGAATGGACTACAGAAACCAAACACATCCATGGCAACTGGGAAGGAGACATTCCTCATGTTTACAGATGGCCTTACGACTACTCTAAGCCTGGACACGAGGAAGATTTTGTCCCTCAAAATATTCCGCTCAAAGCAGGAGAAGAAGAACTTCATCACTAAAAAAGTAAGCCCTCGTAGAGGGCTTTTTTAGTATCTTTATCACTATGAATGAACATTTGGATCCCACAGGCGATCAATTCACTCCTGAGGAGCAGGATATCGAAAGAGCCCTTAGGCCTCTGAGTTTTGACGATTTTACTGGTCAGGCTCAAGTTTTGGAGAATTTACAGATTTTTGTGGAAGCTGCCAATCAGCGCAGTGAAGCTCTAGACCACACACTATTCCACGGGCCGCCCGGGCTCGGAAAAACAACCCTAGCACACATTTTGGCCAACGAATTGAAGGTAGGCATCAAGGTCACCTCAGGCCCAGTATTGGACAAACCTGGCGATTTGGCAGGTTTGTTAACTAATTTGGAATACCGAGATGTTCTATTCATTGATGAAATTCACCGACTTAGTCCGATCGTGGAAGAGTACCTGTACTCGGCCATGGAAGATTTTAAAATAGACATCATGATCGAATCTGGCCCTAACGCCAGGTCCGTTCAGCTCAATTTGGAGCCGTTTACCCTCGTCGGAGCAACCACAAGATCGGGATTATTGACAGCTCCCATGCGTGCCCGTTTCGGTATCAGCAGTAGATTGGAGTATTACGATACAGAACTGTTGTCAACTATTGTTCAACGTAGCGCTGAAATCTTGAAGGTGCCTATATCCATCGAAGCGGCTATTGAAATAGCTGGGCGCAGCAGAGGAACTCCGAGAATTGCGAACGCCTTGTTGCGTCGCATTAGAGATTTTGCTCAAATTAAAGGGGATGGCTCTATTGATATGGCTATAGCGCGCTTCGGCCTGCAAGCCTTGAACGTTGATGCCTTTGGCCTCGACGAAATGGATAACAAAATTCTATCCACCATAATCGATAAATTCAAAGGAGGTCCTGTTGGCATTACAACGATTGCCACTGCAGTCAGTGAAAGTCCTGAAACGATTGAAGAGGTCTATGAGCCTTTTTTAATTCAACAGGGTTTTATCATGAGAACCCCTAGAGGTCGAGAGGTGACGGAGTTGGCTTATAAGCATCTTGGCAAAGTCAGATCGAACATTCAGGGTGGCCTATTTTGAATCCTAGATCTCATCATACTTCTTTAATCAAAGCCGAAGCCAAACGCCTCGGTTTTTTGTCTTGTGGGGTTAGCCGTGCGGGCTTTTTGGAGGAAGATGCCCCGCGTTTGGAACAATGGCTCAATAACAACCATCAAGGGCAAATGTCCTATATGGCCAACCATTTTGACAAGCGTTTGGATCCAACTAAATTGGTCGAGGGCTCAAAAAGCGTAGTGTCGGTATTGCTTAACTATTTTCCAAAGGAGGTTCAAGCAGACACCACAGCACCAAAACTATCGAAATATGCCTTTGGCAATGATTATCATTTTGTCATCAAAGAGAAACTCAAGGCTTTAATGCATTTTATTCACGATGAAATAGGAGAAGTTGGCGGGAGAGTATTTGTAGATTCCGCTCCCGTCTTGGACAAAGCTTGGGCCGCCAAAAGCGGGTTAGGATGGATTGGAAAAAACAGTAATTTGCTCACACAACAAGTAGGGTCTTTTTATTTCATTGCTGAACTGATTTTAGACATTGATTTGGATTACGACACCCCAACCACCGATCATTGCGGCAGCTGCACAGCATGCCTTGATGCCTGCCCGACTGAGGCAATTGTCGCGCCTTATGTTGTTGATGGTAGTAAATGCATTTCTTATTTTACAATCGAATTGAGGGACAATCTACCCAATTCGATGAAGGGCAAATTTGAGGACTGGATGTTTGGTTGCGACATTTGTCAGGACGTTTGTCCTTGGAATCGATTCTCAAAGCCCCATCAAGAACCATTATTCAATCCTCATCCTGATTTGCTGACCATGACCAAAAACGATTGGGAAGAACTTACAGAAGAGGTTTTTCATGACTTATTTCAAAATTCTGCAGTTCAAAGAACCAAATTTAAGGGACTGCAACGGAATATCAATTTTTTAAAAGATTAACCAACTTAAGCCTTCAATACAAAGCAACGGATTAACTTTGCTAATTATTTTATTCTTAAATCTATGAGCGAGCAACGGAAAAGACATGAGGCACTGATTTATCATGCGAAACCAATACCCGGTAAGATCAAGGTTGTGCCAACAAAAAAATACGCTTCCCAAAGAGACTTGGCGTTGGCCTATTCTCCAGGTGTCGCAGAGCCTTGTCTAGAAATTGAAAAGGACAAGAACAATTCCTATAAGTACACCACCAAAGGGAATTTGGTAGCCGTTATTACCAATGGAACAGCCGTTCTTGGATTGGGAAATATTGGCCCCGAGGCCTCTAAACCAGTCATGGAAGGAAAGGCTGTATTGTTTAAAATTTTCGCTGATATCGACGTCTTCGATATTGAAGTTGATACAGAAAATGTCGATGAGTTCGTAGAGACGGTCAAGCGCATTGCGCCTACATTCGGTGGTATCAATTTGGAAGACATCAAAGCTCCTGAAGCTTTCGAAATAGAACGACGGCTCAAGGCAGAATTAGACATTCCTGTGATGCACGATGATCAACATGGCACTGCCATAATCTCTGCAGCCGCACTCTTAAATGCGGTAGAGCTGGCAGGTAAAAAAATCGAAGAGGTCAAAATTGTCATTAGTGGAGCAGGGGCAGCAGCGATTTCTTGTTCTCGTTTATACCGTGCTTTTGGGGCAGTTAGGGAGAACATGGTTATGCTCGACTCTAAAGGTGTGATTCGCAACGACAGGGAAAATTCGAGTGTTGAGAAACTTGAATTTTCTACGCATAGGGATTTGAATACCCTTGAAGATGCCATGAAAGACGCTGATGTTTTTATAGGACTGTCAATTTCTAACATTGTTTCGCCAGAGATGCTGTTGTCAATGGCTGATAATCCGATTGTTTTTGCCATGGCAAATCCAGATCCCGAAATCCCCTATGATTTGGCTGTTTCCACCCGGAAGGATATCATAATGGCTACTGGTCGAACCGACCACCCTAACCAAGTCAATAATGTTCTTGGGTTTCCTTTTATTTTTAGAGGGGCTTTAGACGTTCGATCTACAACAATAAATGAAGCCATGAAAATGGCTGCAGTAAAAGCTCTTGCTAATTTGGCCAAAGAGCCAGTTCCTGAGCAAGTGAATATTGCATACGATCAGACCAAATTGATTTATGGTCGCGACTACATCATACCAAAGCCTTTTGATCCTAGATTAATTTCTGTCGTTCCACCAGCGGTGGCTAGAGCTGCAATGGAATCTGGTGTGGCGCGAGAACCCATTGAGGATTGGGACAAATATGAAGAAGTTTTAATGGAGCGATTGGGCAACGACAGTAAGCTAGTCAGGTTGTTGCATAACAGAGCGAAATCCGAACCCAAGCGATTGGTTTTTGCAGAGGCCGATCATTTGCCAGTGTTGAAAGCGGCTCAAATAGCCCATGACGAAGGTATCGCGTTACCTATTCTCTTGGGCGATCATGAGAAAATTGAAGCATTGAAAGCAGAGATTGATTTCCATGAAAATGTGCCAATTATTGATCCAAAAACTAGCCAAGAAAACGAGCGGAGAAATCGATACGCAGAAGTGTATTGGGAACAAAGAAAGAGAAGTGGTTTGACTCTTATTTCTGCTCAGAAATTGATGCGAGAGCGCAATTATTTTGCAGCAATGATGGTCAATGAAGGCGATGCAGACGCCCTCATTACAGGATTTTCACGCAGTTTCCCGTCAGTGATAAAACCAATGTTGGAGCTTATTGGGTTGGATTATGGTGCTACTAGGGTAGCAACAACTAACCTTCTTATCACTGAACGTGGTCCGCTGTTTTTAAGTGATACATCCATCAATATAGACCCTAGCTCGAAAGATTTGGCAACGATTGCGCGAATGACAGCAACAACTGTAAAAATGTTCGGTCTTGAACCAATAGTTGCGATGATTTCCTACTCCAATTTTGGCTCGTCTCATACAGCTTCACCCCTTAAGGTAAAGGAAGCGGTGTCGTATCTGCACCAGTATTATCCCAATTTGATCGTTGATGGCGAAGTGCAAACAGATTTTGCCCTAAACAATGAAATGTTGCAAGACATTTTTCCTTTTTCAAAATTGGCTGGCAAAAGGGTCAACACCCTTGTTTTCCCCAATTTAGACTCGGCGAACATCACCTATAAGCTGATTAAAGAAATCAATAAGGCAGAGAATATAGGGCCTATCATGATGGGACTTAAAAAACCAGTTCACATCTTACAGTTAGATGCCAGTGTGGACGAAATTGTTAACATGAGTGCAATTGCGGTAATTGATGCTCAGAAAAAACAGAAACGAAGAGCTCGAGATTGATCTCTTCAACGGAATATAGTCCTAAAGTCTTTTGAAAATCGTTACATTTGAAACTTAGCTAAGTCTTTTATGATAACATTTTTAAAAGGGCGATTGGTTGAAAAAAGCCCCACGCAGGTTGTAGTAGAATGCAATGGCGTGGGCTACCTGCTTCATATTTCGCTCAATACATTTTCGCAATTACCTGACAACGAATCTTTAATGATTTATACCCATCTGCAGGTGAAGGAAGACTCTCATACTCTTTTTGGCTTTTCGACAACCGTAGAACGGGATGTTTTTAGGCTTTTGATTTCGGTAAGTGGTATTGGCGCTAGTATAGCGCGCACCATGTTGTCGTCAATGACACCCTCCCAAATAGTTCAGGCCATCAGCCATGAAGATATTGCTTCAATTCAAGCCATAAAAGGTATTGGAGCCAAAACAGCGCAAAGGACCATTATTGAACTGAAAGACAAAGTAATCGGAATCGAAGATACTGGCCAATCAGGGCATCGAAGTGACAATACTTTTAAAGATGAAGCGTTATCTGCTTTAGAGGTTCTCGGATTTTCAAGAAAGGCGGCTGGAGCGGCTTTGGAAAGCGTTATGAAAACTGACCCAAATCTGAAAGTAGAGACCTTGATTAAAGAAGCATTGAAAAGACTTTAAGCCCCAAGGAACGAAATTTATTGATGACGAATACCCCAAAAATAGTTTTTCTCTTGTTGCGGTTCAGCCTTGCGCTGGCCGTATTTTTTGGTTATTCCAACACCTATGCTCAGGACAGTACTGCTGTTGCCCAAGATTCTTTGAAGCCAACAAGTTTGTTCGGAAAATTGTCGTTTGATAACCCACCGAGCATTTCATCTTTATACACCTATGACCCAATCACCGATCGCTATATTTATGCTGAAACCGCAGGTGAAATTAGATTAAACGTTCCTGTAATTCTTACCCCTGAAGAATACGAGGCCTTAGTCCTCAAAGAAGCTTCAAAAAACTATTATCAAGATAAAATAGATGCCCTTGAAGGATTGAAGTCTGGGTCTTCGGCTCAACAAAGAAATTTGATTCCAGACTTGTATGTCAATTCTGGATTTTTTGAAACTTTATTTGGCAGCAATACCATTTCGGTTGCACCTCAGGGATCGGTTGAAATGGATTTGGGTATTTTGTATTCCAGACAGGACAATCCTACCTTTTCCCCTCGAAACAGAAGTAATCTCACATTTGATTTTGATCAAAGAATTCAGCTAAGCTTACTTGGAAAAGTAGGCACGCGACTTCAAGTCAATGCGAACTATGACACCGAATCAACTTTTGATTTCCAAAATATTTTTAAATTAGAATTCAACCCTTTGGCCAATCCAAGTGAAGGTGTTCAAAATGTATTCGATAAGGTGTCAGGGGTAAAAGACAAATTGGACAATGTCCAACAGAAGGCTGGCGATCTGTTGAACAAGGGCAAGGGACTGCAAGGAGATTTTGAGGGACTAAAAAACAAAGCTTCAGGATTCAGTAAAGGCGTTGACGGGAGCGAGGATAGCATCATCCAGAAAATAGAGGTAGGAAATGTAAGTATGCCTCTAAACAGTTCGTTGATTTCTGGAGCTCAAAGTTTGTTTGGGTTCAGAACCGAATTGAAATTTGGCAAAACCAGAATTCAGGCCGTTTTCTCCGAACAGAAATCTCAAACAAGATCGGTGACTGCCCAAGGTGGAGGAACCATTGAAAACTTTGATTTCTTTGGCCTCGATTACGAGGACAACAGACATTACTTTTTAGCCCAGTACTTTAGAAACCACTACGATCAAGCATTATCCAATTATCCTTATATCAATACTAATGTGCAAATTACCAGACTTGAAGTTTGGGTCACCAATCGCACCAATCAAACTCAGAACGTAAGAAATATTTTGGCACTTCAAGACTTGGGAGAATCGGAAGTTTTGGGTTCCTCAGTCAACGTGTTGGCTGGTCCTGGCGCCTATCCAAGTAATGCCAACAATGGTTTTGATCCAACAAATATCGGTGGTTCAGGTTCCGCTTTATCAGACGCAGTTAGAGATATTTCAACCGTACAATCGGGTATTTTGCTCCCAAACATCAATGAAGGTTTGGATTATGGCAAGTTAGAAAATGCGCGTAAACTGAATCAAGGTACCGACTACCAGTACAACCAACAGTTGGGTTACATATCACTCAATCAAAGATTACAGAACGATGAGGTTTTGGCAGTAGCCTTTCAATATACGGTTGGAGGAAGAGTTTATCAGGTTGGTGAATTTGCAAACGATGGAGTAAACGCCACCGACGTTTCTGCGGGAGGAACAAATGGTCAGTTCCAAATTGTCAGTAATAACAATTTGATTTTAAAAATGCTAAAGAGTACGGTGACCAATGTCAATGAACCTATTTGGGATTTGATGATGAAGAACATTTATTCGACTGGAGCATATCAGTTGTCTCAAGATGATTTTAGACTGAACATTTTTTATACCGAAACAGCTCCAAGAAATTACATATCTCCAGTTGCTGGCACTTCATTTCCGCAATTTGAAGGAGGTAACACTCCCCTTGAAGACCTTCCCCTTTTGAGGGTTTTTAATTTTGATCGACTAAACTTCAACAACGACCCTCAGGGCGGTGGAGATGGGTTTTTTGACTATGTGCCCAACATCACAGTCATACCTCAAAACGGAAAAATCATCTTTACCAAGGTTGAACCTTTTGGTCGCTATTTGTTTGACATTCTTGACGATGACAACAATCCTACCGACAACCAAACGGATTATGATACCCCAAGTGCGTACAACCCGAACCAAGCAAAATATGTGTACGACAAGCTCTACAAACAGACGAAAACAGCAGCTTTAGAAGACAGTGAAAAGAATAAATTTCAGCTCAAAGGACGTTACAAGTCCACAGGCAATTCGGGCATCCCCATTGGTTTCAATGCTCCCAGAGGTTCTGTCAAAGTGACTGCTGGCGGCAGGGTTTTGGTCGAAGGGGTAGATTACACTGTCAACTATGAAGCAGGAGTGGTTCAGATTTTGGACCCTGCCCTTGAAGCCTCCAATGTGCCAATTGATGTTAGGGTAGAAAATAACACCCTTTTTGGCCAGCAAACTCGCCGGTTTACAGGAATTAATGTTGAACATCAATTCAACCAGAATTTTTTGTTGGGTGCAACTTTTTTAAACTTGAACGAAAGACCTTTTACTCAAAAGGCGAATTTGGGAACTGAACCCATCAACAACACTGTTTTGGGACTCAATGGTAATTTTGTTTCAGAAGTACCCGTGCTGACCAGACTGGTCAATAAGCTTCCCAATATCGATACTGATGTTGAGTCGAAAATTTCTCTTAGGGGAGAATTCGCCTATTTGGCACCCGGATCTCCAAAAGGCACTCAGTTGCAAGGAGAGGCAACATCCTATATCGATGATTTCGAGGGAACTCAAAATGGCATCAGTTTGTTGTCGCCATTCTCCTGGCAGCTATCCAGTCGGCCAATTAATTTGTTCAACGATACTTCTTTGGACAATGCCGGAGTTCAAAATGGTTACGATAGAGCTTTCTTGAACTGGTATTCAATCGACCCCATTTTTTATACCAATCAACGACCTGCTGGGATTACCGATGACGACCTCTCGAGCTTGTATACGCGAAGAATATATGTCAACGAAGTTTTCCCCGCATTGGATTTAGTTCAGGGTCAAACTACTGTAATCAATTCCTTAGACTTGACTTACTATCCCACAGAGAGAGGGCCCTACAACTTTAGATCAGGCTCCGAAAATGGGGTAGACCCTAATCGGGCATGGGCAGGAATCTCGCGGCAATTGACTACAACTGATTTTGAGCAATCCAACGTTGAGTACATCGAATTTTGGCTACTGGATCCCTTTCTGGAAGACTCGGCTAACCAAGGCGGAAAACTGACTATAAATTTGGGAAATATTTCTGAGGATGTGCTAAAGGACGGCAGAAAGCAATTTGAAAACGGACTTCCCGAAGACGGAGACATCTCTGCTTTGCTGGCTCAACCAACCCAATGGGGAACTGTAGTACCTCAAAATCAATCTTTGGTCTATGCTTTCACCTCTCAAGGAGAAGCGCGTGCCAATCAGGATGTTGGATTAGATGGTTTTGACGATATTGAAGAAATCGCATTTGTGCAATCGATTGCACCAGGAGCCAATTTTGGTTCCGACCCTGCCAACGACAATTACAGTTATTTTCTCAATACCGAAGGAAACATCTTCGATCGGTATAAACGATACAATGGTTTAGATGGAAACTCTCCCGATACTTTTTCGGACACCAACCGAGGATCAACTACTGTCCCAGATGTTGAGGACATCAATCGTGACAATACCATGAATACGATTGACAGTTATTTTGAATATGAAATTGACCTCAGCCCAATCGCATTGGCAAATGAGGACAATCCTTTTATTGTTGACAAAAAAGAAATACCAGTCTCTTTCGAAAACGGGACAAGCGCAAATGCGACTTGGTATCAGTTCAGGATTCCATTGTCAGAGGCAACCAATGCAATAGGTGGTGTTACGGATTTTAGATCTATTCGTTTTGCAAGGTTGTATTTGACAGAATTTGACCGTCAAACTACCCTCCGTTTTGCTTCATTCGATTTGGTATCTAGTGATTGGCGTCAATACCGATTGTCTCTTGACAACGAACCCAATAATGACAATGACCCTACTGAATTTTCTATTGGAGTTGTTGGAGTTCAAGAAAATGACGGCAGTTATGCTTCTCCTCCTGGTATCTACAGAGAAGAGATCAACAACAACAACACTATTATCCGGCAAAATGAACAATCTCTGGTCTTGAAGGCCTGTGATTTGGAATCGGGAGATTCAAGAGCGGTGTTTAAGAATATCAGTATTGATATGCGTCAGTTTAACAAATTGCGCATGTTTTTGCACGCCGAACAAGGCGAAATTGCAGGTTTGGGTGATGGCGATGCAGTCGGTTTTATACGCATGGGAAATGACGTCACTCAGAACTATTATCAAGTTGAAATTCCATTGCAAGTTTCTTCCCCTAACGCAAGTACCCCTGAAGGATTATGGCCAGAAATTAACGAAATCAATTTGCCATTGGATGTTTGGCAACAAATCAAATCAATTGGAATTTCAGAAGGTAGTTTGAGCAATCTCATTCCCAATTATTACGAAGTTGTAAACGGACAATTGAACGAAACACCAGTCGCCGAGAATGCGCCTTACACTTTGGGGCAGCAAAGAGTCTCAGTGAAAGGAAACCCTAATTTTGGAGAGGTTAGAACGTTGATGGTGGGCATCAAAAACGGTCGGCCAGACAGCTCGAGCATTTGTCCTGAGGTTTGGTTTAATGAGCTCCGCATATCAGATATGGACAACGAAGGGGGCTGGGCCGCAATTTTGAGCATGGATTCCAACGTTGCTGATTTCATGAACTTGAGCCTAACGGCAAGACATTCTACAGCAGGATTTGGTTCGGTCGAGCAGGGTCCCAATGAAAGAAGCCGAGAGGATGTGAATCAATATGACGTGGTAACCAATATGAATTTGGGCCAATTGTTGCCAAAGAAATGGGGCGTTCAATTGCCCTTCAACTATGGACAAAGTGAGGCATTAATTACTCCTAAATACGATCAACAATACAAAGACCTTGAGCTGGACAACCGATTGAACGCGGCCGAATCCAATCAAGAACGAGAACAAATATTACGTCAATCCGAAGACTATACACGACGTCAAAGTGTCAATTTTATTGGAGTGAGAAAGCAATTGGGTGCCGAACAAAAACCAAGAATATACAATGTTGAAAATTTAACGCTGAACTATTCGTACAATCTCGCCGAACACAGGGACTTTGAAATAGAGTCGGCAAAGGATCAAAATGTTAGAGTAGGGGCAACCTATAATTTTGCTTTCAATCCATTTGTTTTTGAGCCATTTAAAAAGAACGACTCAATTTTTACGAATAAGTATTTAAAACTCTTGAAGGATTTTAATTTGAGTCTGTTACCGAGTAACATTACCCTCAGCGCCAATTACAATCGACAGTTTTTTAAGCAAAAATTTAGAGACTTTGATCTAGGGGCAGGAAACATTGGCATTGATGAGCTCTACCGACGCAACTATTTCTTCGATCTCGAATACAGGGTAAACTATAATTTAACCAACGCGCTTCAATTCAATTTCTCTGCTTCAAACAATCGAATTGTGAGAAATTATTTTCTCGACAATAATTTGCTAGGCAGTCAAGATCCGTCAAAGGATGTATGGGACGGCTTTTTTGATGTGGGCGATCCAAACCGCTATTACCAGCAACTGGGGCTAACTTATACTTTGCCACTCGACAAAATTCCTGTTTTAAATTTTATTAGAGCAAGTTATGCCTACAATGGAGATTTTCAATGGCAAAAAGGATCCGACCTATTTGGTAATTTTACTGCTGAGGATGGCATTACCTATGATTTGGGAAATGCCATTTCAAACACCAATTCGCACAATTTAAATGCGAATTTGGACATGAAAAAATTCTACAGAAACATTAAACCCACCAAACGTAGAAAACCTGGAACTGCAAGAACTAGCAGTAAAAAAGGATTTCTATCTCAAGTTTCTGGCATCCTGACGAGCATCGAGCGCATGCAACTAAATTACACCGAGACCAATGGAAGTTCACTTCCAGGTTACTTGCAATCCCCAGGCCTTTGGGGAACCATACAGCCAACTTTTGGGTATACGATTGGAAACCAAAGAGACATTAGGCAATTGGCGGCTCAAAACGGGTGGCTAACTATCTTTCCCGAGTTTAATCAACAGTACACCACTAATACAACAAGGAATCTTGACTATGTTATCAATGTATCTCCATTGACCGATTTGAGAATTGACTTCACAGGTGGACGCACCTATGCCAATAATTCTACGGAAAACTTCAACACCATAGACAGCAACGGGGACGGCTTGAGTGATAGCTATAATAGATTGATAACTAACAGTTTTGGTAATTTTAATATTTCAACTTCTCTTATTAAAACTGCATTTCAGCAAAGCGACGGAGAGCGTTCTATGCCTTTTGATCAATTCAGATCAAACAGATTGATCATTGCACGGCGTTTGGCAGCTTCTGCTGGAATAGATTTTAACAATCCATTGAATTTCGAGAATGGAGACCTCAACAGTTTCCCGCTTGGGTTTGGTAAAAACAATCAGGCAGTCTTGTTGCCTGCATTTTTGGCGGCTTATTCAGGGAAAGACGCCAATAAAATTTCTACCTCTCCACTCAGAGACACGCCAATTCCTAACTGGACTTTACGCTACACTGGGTTGATGAAACTCGATTGGTTTAAGAAAAACTTCAATAGGTTTTCAATGACCCATGGTTATTTGGCTACTTACACTATTAATCAGTTCCAAAGAAATCTGGATTACAATGAGATCGATTTCCTTGAACCGTATGACAATCAGCCTCAAGAGGTTTTGGATCAGTCGGGAAATTATAAAAACGAAAATTTGCTTGGAAACATCAATTTGACAGAGCAGTTTAGTCCTTTGATTAAAATTGATATGGAATTTAAGAGTTCGCTCAAACTTTTGGCTGAAATCAAGACAGACAGAACAATGATGCTCAGCTTCGACAATAACTTGCTGACTGAAATCAAGGGTAAGCAATATACCCTTGGGTTGGGATACCGCATCAAAGACCTCAAGTTCAGGACGAAAGTTGGAGGAGGTCAGTCTCGAACCTTAAAGAGCGATTTGAATATGAAGGCAGACGTTTCTATAAGGGACAATCTGACTACTATTCGCTATTTGGATTTGGATCAGAGTCAAGTTACTGCTGGTCAAACTATTTGGTCGATCAAGTACCAAGCCGACTATGCTTTTAGCAAAAACCTGACTGGAATATTGTATTTTGATTACAATTTTTCGGAATATGCCATTTCAACAGTATTTCCCCAAACAACTATTCGTTCTGGTATTACTTTAAAATATAACTTTGGCAATTAATTCAATCTAATTTTTATAACATGGAAATTCCAAACCAGCTCAGATACACTAAAGACCATGAATGGGTCAAAATTGATGGCGACATAGTCGTTGTTGGAATTACAGATTTCGCTCAAGGAGAATTGGGAGATATCGTGTATGTCGAAGTAGAAACTCTCAACGAAACCTTGGTTGAGGAGGAGGTTTTTGGCACAGTTGAGGCGGTTAAAACAGTTTCTGACTTATTTTTGCCATTAGCTGGAACGGTTTTAGAATTCAACAAAACCTTAGAGGATGCGCCAGAGACAGTCAATCAAGACCCATACGGAGACGGCTGGATGATCAAGCTAAAACCTAACAACATGTCCGACGTTGAAAACCTTTTGACCGCAGAAGAATACAAGTCACTTGTTGGTGCTTAAATTCAAAGGGAAACGGCTTATTTTTATCGCCGCAGTCTATACTGCGGCTTTGATTTATTTAAGTCTAGCTGATCTGGGAGGACACAATCCAATGTCATTTCCTTATGCTGACAAGCTAGAACATGCGCTTGCGTATGCTGGATTTTTTTGGCTTTGGGCCTCCGTGTTTAGATGGATTGGCTTTACTCATTTTATGCTCAAAGCCGCCTTTTGCGCTCTGTGCTTTGGCATAATTCTTGAGATATGTCAACTGTACTTGACCAACACAAGGTCTTATGATCCACTTGACATGATTGCAAATGCCTGTGGTATTGGAGTATCCTTTCTAGTGATGCGGATGACCACCAAATAAATGACCAGATTTTGGGACAGGTACTCAAGCCGTCAAACCCAAAACTCTGAATCATGTTACCTAAAAAAACCCAAGAATTGATGTTCGACGAAACAGCAGCTTGTTTTTCGCTGTTGGTTTAGTCGTGATGCTCACTATGGTCAATTACGCCATGAATTACAAATCCTATGACAAAGCAGATTTGAATTTAGGAGTCATAAAAATTGATCCAGATGCCGAATTGGATATTCCATTGCTCGAACCAATGAATACACCTCCGCCACCTTAAGCCCCAGCAGCAGCTCCAGATATTACTATCGTTGAGGATGATAAGCCTGTAATCGAAACTGAAATTCAGGCTACTGATACTGATCAGCATGAAGAGATAAGGGTAGAACAAGTCATTGTTGAGGAAATTCCTGAGGATGTGCCAGTGGCCTTTGTAGCTATTGAAGATCCGCCAGAATATCCTGGTTGCGACAAAGGATCCAAAGCAGAGCGCAAGGCTTGTATGAAAGAGAGAATCGGAGAATTGGTTAGAAGAAAATTCAATTCTGATCTGGCAGCTGACTTGGGTTTAACGTGTGTGCACAGGATAGATTTGTTCTTTACAATCAGCAAAACTGGGATATTGTCGATGTGAAGGCCAGAGCGCCACACCCCAAACTCGTTGAAGAAGCGATTCGTGTGGCTGGCCTGTTGCCAAAGATGAAACCAGGAATGCAGAGAGGAAATCCTGTTAAAGTGACCTTTAATCAACCCATAATTTTCAAAGTTGAAGAGTAGTTCGAATAACAGATTCAAAACTTTTACATAAATAGATGATTTAAACACTTGCTTAATAAACAAATTAATAGTTATTTTAGCACAGTTGAAACTTATGACACATGGAACCTAAGAAAAATTTAAAGTCGGACGTTAGCCGGAATAGTTCACTGTTTTTTGCTGTAGGACTAACAATCATGTTGGTTGTAGCCAATTATGCCATAAACTACAAAACCTATGACAAATCCGATATCGATATAGGACGTTTGAATATGGAAGAAGAATTGGAAGAGGAAATTCCAGTTACTGAACAACTTCAAACAACTCCACCACCACCACCGCCGCCTGCTCCTGAGGTGATCGAAATTTTCGAAGATGAGGAGGAAATTGAAGAGACAGTCATTGAATCTACTGAAACAAACCAGGAAGAGGAGATTGTCGTTGAGGATATCCAAATTGAGGAAGTTGAAGAAGATGTTGAAGTTCCATTTATGGTCATCGAAAATGTTCCTGTTTTTCCTGGTTGTGAATCAGGAAGTAATGACGCCAAACGAAAGTGTATGTCTGACAAGATCAGCGAATTCGTGAGACGTAAATTCAACACGGACCTTGCAGGAGATTTAGGATTGACTGGCCGTCAGCGAATTAACGTTATTTTTAAAATAGATAAATCTGGGAATGTGGTTGGCATCAGAGCAAGAGCTCCGCACCCAAGACTTCAAGCTGAGGCTGAAAGAATTGTAAGTTTACTGCCAAAAATGTTACCTGGTAAACAACGGGGTAAGCCTGTAGTTGTTCCTTATTCCCTTCCGATAATTTTCGAAGTTCAAGACTAACAGATGTTCGAAAATAAAAATGATCAGCAAACTCCTCTAAGTGACTTAGGGGAGTTTGCTCTTATAGACCATTTGACAAAGCACTTTAAGGTGGGCCAGGCTAGCACCGTTTCTTCAATTGGCGACGATGCGGCAGTTCTAGAATTCAAAGACAAACAAATTGTAGTTTCTACAGACTTGTTGATAGAAGGCATTCACTTTGACTTGAGTTATATGCCACTTGAGCATTTGGGCTATAAGGCCGTGGTGGTCAACCTCTCCGATGTATGTGCTATGAACGCGGTGGCCTCTCAAATAACGGTCTCGATTGCAGTGTCAAATCGTTTTCCTTTGGAAGCCCTCGAAGCGCTGTATAGCGGAATTCACAAGGCAACCAAATATTACAACGTTGATGTGGTTGGAGGCGACACTACTTCTTCTACTCGGGGGATGATCATTTCCGTTACGGCAATTGGTTCTGCCTCTAAAGAACGCATTGTGAGGCGCTCTGGAGCCAAACCCAATGATCTTTTGGTTGTAACAGGGGATCTCGGAGGAGCCTATTTAGGCCTTCAAGTGTTGGAGAGAGAAAAGGAAGTTTTCAAAGTCAATCCAAATAACCAACCGGATCTAGAGCCATATACTTATTTGGTCGAAAGACAATTAAAGCCTGAAGCGCGCACCGACATCATTTCGTTACTTGAATCTTTAGAAGTTATACCAACGAGCATGATTGACATCAGTGATGGACTGTCGTCAGAAGTGTTGCATTTGTGTAAGTCCAGCAAAGTGGGTTGTGATCTTTATGAAGACAAGATTCCTCTCGATCCTCAGATGATGACAACTTGTGAAGAGTTTAACGTTGATAGCACCACCATAGCCATTAACGGTGGAGAAGACTACGAGTTGCTATTTACCATTGACCAAAGTGACTTTGACAAAATAAAAGGGAATCCGAATTTAACTGTGATAGGTTTCATTAAAGAACAAAGCGACGGCGCTCATTTGGTCACTCGGTCAGAAACACGTGTTCCCATTGAAGCCAAAGGATGGAAGTCTTTTAATGCTTAGGACGCGCAGAACTATCGATTCATCAAATCTTCAATTTCCTCAACATCAATAGGAATGTTGGCCATCAAATTCAATGGAGTTCCCTTGGCTTGAATCACGACATCGTCTTCTAAACGGATCCCCAAATTTTCCTTAGGAATGTAGATGCCAGGCTCAACAGTATATACCATGTTGGCTTGCATGGGTGTTTTAAGCGCCCCGTAGTCGTGAGTATCTAATCCCATGTGGTGCGAGGTGCCATGCATAAAATATTTTTTGTAGGCTGGCCAGTCAGTAGATTCTTTTTGAATGTCTGCCTTGTCCAAAAGCCCCAGTCCTAATAATTCTGAGGTCATCATTTTACCGACTTCGACATGATAGGCGTCCCACATGGTTCCCGGTACAAGAAGTTTTGTAGCCTCGTCCTTGACTCTTTGAACCGCTTGATAAACAGATTTTTGACGTGCTGTGAATTTGCCATTAACAGGAATTGTTCGGGTCATGTCACTCGAATAGTTCGCGTATTCGGCACCAACGTCAAGTAAAAGCATGTCTCCGTCAACACAGCTTTTATTGTTTTCAATATAATGTAAAACACAGGCGTTGTACCCTGAGGCAATAATGGGAGTGTAAGCAAACCCTCGAGATCGATTTCTAAGAAATTCGTGACTGAACTCGGCTTCAATTTCATATTCCATAACCCCGGGTTTGACAAAGCCCAAAATTCGTCGAAATCCTTTCTCGGTAATTGAGCAAGCTTTTTGGATGAGATCAATTTCCTCAGTCTCTTTGACTCCTCTCAATTGCTCCAAAATGGGATAACTCCTTTCCCAGTGATGGGCTGGATATTTTGCCTTTATTTTTTTTGTGAAACGATCTTCTCGGGTTTCCATTTCGACCGCCTGGCGGTAATGCTCATTGGTGTCGATATAAACCGTGTGGGCCTCAGTCATGAGTTCTCTAAAAACTTTATCAAACTCACTAAGCCAGTGAATGGATTGGATTCCAGAAACGGCTGTAGCTTCAGATTTATTTAATTTTTCACCTTCCCAAACAGCGATATGATCATTAGTTTCTTTGACAAAAAGCATTTCGCGATGACTCGATTTGTAGGCATCGGGAAAAAGTAACAAAATACTCTCCTCTTGATCGACTCCACTGAGATAGAAAATATTTCTGTGTTGCTGAAAAGGCAGGGTAGTATCAGCACCAGTAGTGAAAATATCATTCGAATTGAAAACCGCCAACGAATTTGGCTTCATGGCAGCCATGAATTTCTTGCGGTTTTTGGTAAATAAACTATTGGGAATAGACTCGTATTTCATTGGGATTCTTTTTGTTTGTAATCAAAAGTAGGACATTTTGGGTGTTCATGCAATTGAATTTTGAACCACTCGTTTGATTTGGGTTTGTATATCATGAGGTATTTGCATAAATTCACTCCGTTATTCAGGGGGAAGCAATCCACCTTGAGTGATTCTGTCGATAACTTTTTAAATAATCTCAAATGAAATTTCTTAAGATATTCCTCGTCCTTCTTGGTTTTACTGTTCAATTTGGACAAAGTCAAACATCCCCTCCAACCCAAGACATCCTGGACCATTCACTGGTCAAGAATCTACCTTTTGAAAACATTGGCCCTTCAATTATGAGCGGACGCGTAACAGATTTAGCCGTCAATCCAGAAATGACTTCGGAATTTTATGTAGCCTATGCTTCGGGAGGTCTTTGGCATACTACGAATAATGGTACCAGTTTCACGCCCATCTTGGATGGTAGTCAAACTCAAAATGTTGGCGCGCTAGCCGTTCATTGGCCTACTAGAACTATTTGGGTAGGCACTGGCGAAAATAATTCTTCTCGATCATCTTATGCAGGGATTGGAATGTTGAAATCTACCGATAATGGTAAAACATGGGAACATCTGGGTCTTTCTGACAGTCATCACATTGGAAACATCCTTATCAACCCCAATGACCCTGATGAGGTAGTTGTTGGAGTAGTAGGGCATTTGTATTCTCCCAATGAAGAAAGAGGGGTTTTTAAAACTGTAGACGGAGGAAAATCTTGGATAAGAACACTTTTCGTCGATGACACTTCGGGTATTATTGAGATTCAACACGAGCCAGGAAACTTTAATGTTCAATACGCGGCATCTTGGACCAAAGATCGCAAAGCATGGAATTTTTTAGGCAACGGTGAGAATTCTGCTATATTTAAAAGTACCGATGCAGGCTCCTCTTGGACTAAAGTCAGTACTCCAAATAGTGGATTCCCAACTGGAGATGGTGTAGGTCGAATTGGTCTTGCAGTATTCGACGCCAACACGATCTATGCAGTGCACGACAGTCAATTTTTGAGACCAGCAGAGAATTCTAAAGCAAAAGGTGATGAATTGTCTAAGGATGACTTCAAGGTAATGAGCAAACAACAATTCTTGACTTTAGAAGATAAAAAGCTTGAGGACTTTCTCCAATCGAACGGATTTCCAAAAAAATACAGTGCTTCAGCGGTCAAAGATTTGGTGCGCAAAGGTAAAGCAGAACCAGTTGATTTGGCTAAATTCTTGGAAGACGCCAATGCCATGTTGTTCGATACGCCAGTTGTTGGAGCTGAGGTTTATGTGAGTCGTGATGGGGGAAAATCCTGGAGTAAAACACACAAGGGGTATCTCGATGGAGTCTACAGCAGTTATGGCTATTATTTCGGAAAAATTCATGTTTCTCCAACCAACAAAGAAGACATCTACATCTATGGTGTTCCTATTATCAAATCTAAGGATGGTGGAGCGACTTTTTCTTCAATCGACTATGACAATGTGCATAGTGACCACCATGCGCTTTGGATAAATCCTAACAACCCGAATCACTTGATTAATGGTAATGATGGTGGAATCAATATTTCTTATGATGATGGAGCCCATTGGATCAAATGCAATTCTCCGGAGGTTGGTCAATTCTACTATATCAACGTTGACGACGAAAAGCCCTATAATGTCTATGGAGGCCTCCAAGATAATGGAGTCTGGGTAGGTGCAAACAACGCCGATGAAGACGCCAGCTGGCATCAAAATGGCCAATACCCTTGGAAGTTTATCATGGGTGGAGATGGCATGCAGGTTCAAATAGACAATCGCAATTCAAAAGTTGTTTATACTGGCTATCAATTTGGCAACTACTATCGCCTGAACCTCGATACCCAGGAGTCGGTCTATATTCAACCAAAGCATGAATTGGGCGACAATCCTTACCGATTCAACTGGCAAACACCTGTATTGTTGTCAGCTCACAATCAAGATATACTTTATTACGGCGCCAATAAATTATTGCGGTCCATGAACCAAGGCAACGATTGGTCTGTCGTCAGTCCTGATCTAACCACGGGCGGTAAAAAAGGCAATGTGGCTTATGGCACCTTGACCTCCATCAGTGAGTCTCCTTTCCAATTTGGTCAAATAGTAGTGGGCAGTGATGACGGCTATGTTCATTTGACTCAAGACGGAGGGGTCAATTGGACCAAAATTTCTGATAGTTTTCCTAAAGACCTATGGGTTTCTCGAGTTGTAGCCTCAGAACACGATCAAAATCGGATTTACGTCACCCTTAACGGTTACCGATGGGATGATTTCAAAACCTACATTTACCTCAGTAATGATTTGGGAGCTACTTGGACCGAAATTTCAGGAAATATCCCTGCGTCTCCAGTCAATGTGATCATTGAAGACCCAGTGCGTGAGGACATGCTCTATGTTGGAACCGATTACGGCCTCTACCTTAGCCTTGATTCGGGTGCTTCATGGCATGCCTTGGCTGGCGGAATGCCCCATGTAGCTGTTCACGATTTAAAAATTCAAAAAACCGCCAATCACCTTTTGGTAGGAACCCATGGCCGAAGTATTTACCGTGCCGAAATAGGCGCTTTGCAGGCGTTGACCAACGAAGTATTGAATCAGAACGTCCACGTATTTGCATTGGACAAGATGAGAAAATCTCCAAGTTGGGGAAGACAGTGGAGCCAATTTAGAGCTGCTAATACCCCAGAGCTCAATATTCCTTATTTCAGTAAAACTGCCCAATCCTTGCAGTTCATGATAACCGATAAGGAGGACAATGAAGTTTATAGCAGCCAAGTGTCCGCTGACAAAGGTTTGAATACTGTTATTTATGACTTGAGTTACTCGGAAAAGGCCTTGAAAAAACTAAAAAACAATGCACCTAAAGCCAGCGACAACGGCGTGGTGTATTTGGCTAAGGGCACATACAAGGTCATGGTTGGCAATGCCAGCAAGGAATTGGTTATTGAGTAGCTAATATTTTTACTGGGGCTTTTTGAGAGAAAGAAGATTGGATGTAATTTAAAACCATTTTAAATTAGTTTTTTACATCACAGGATTTGTTCTAGCCATAGTTGTAGTGTACTTTTGTATTTCTAAATTAATGACCACTTATGGCGCAACTGTTTCAAACTTCAATAGGACGTAAAGTAGCTATGGCGCTGTCGGCCATTTTCTTGATGGTTTTTTTGCTGCAACATTTCACTATCAATAGTCTGTCAGTTATCAGTCCAGAAGCGTTCAACGAGGTTTCCCATTTTATGGGAACCAATCCGTTGGTGCAATTTGTATTACAACCAGTGTTGATTTTCGGGGTGGTTTTCCACTTTCTCATGGGGTTTATTTTAGACATTCAAAATCGCCGTGCCAATGGTCAAACCTATATCAAATACAACGGCGCTGCCAATGCCAAGTGGGTGAGCCGCCACATGCTTTTGAGTGGATTGGTCATCTTAGGATTTATGGCATTGCATTTTGTTGATTTTTGGTTTCCTGAGGTAAATATCAAATTCATCCAAGGCGATTGGTCTGGGACTGCCGAAGGAGTGGAAGGGTTTCGTTACTATGAAGAACTGCGGCATAAGTTTGTCAATCCTTATCGGGTTGGAGCTTATTCTGTGGCATTTGTATTTTTAGCGCTTCACCTCAATCATGGCTTCACTTCAGCGTTCCAATCCGTAGGCAGTAATTGGGGGCGCAAAAAAGTACTTCAAACGGTCGGACTGATCTATTCCTACGTTATTCCAGCTGGCTTCATTGGCATCGCCCTGTTTCATCATTTTACCCACTAAATCTTATTGTCTATGTCAACTTTGAATTCAAATGTTCCCGAAGGCCCTTTAAAAGACAAGTGGACCAATCACAAGAACAACATTGACTTGGTTAATCCGGTCAACAAACGAAAAATAGATGTTATTGTCGTGGGGACTGGCCTGGCTGGCGCATCTGCTTCGGCTACTTTGGCTGAGTTAGGTTACAACGTCAAGACTTTTTGTTTTCAAGATTCTCCCCGTCGCGCTCACTCCATTGCTGCTCAAGGGGGAATCAATGCTGCGAAAAACTATCAAGGTGATGGAGATTCAACCCATCGGTTGTTCTATGATACTGTAAAGGGTGGTGATTATCGTTCTAGAGAAGCCAACGTCTATCGTTTAGCTGAGGTGTCTGCAAATATCATCGACCAATGCGTTGCTCAAGGGGTTCCTTTTGCCAGAGACTATGGCGGATTGCTCGACAACCGATCTTTTGGAGGTGTTTTGGTTTCACGAACGTTTTATGCCAAAGGACAGACGGGTCAACAACTACTCCTAGGCGCATATTCTGCGATGAATCGCCAAATCGGTCGAGGTAAAATCAAAATGTATAACCGTCATGAAATGATGGGCCTGGTTAAGGTAAATGGAAAGGCTAGAGGTATCATTGCACGTAATTTGGTGACAGGAGAAATCGAAAGACATTCGGCCCATGCAGTTGTTATTGCTTCAGGTGGCTACGGCAACGTGTTCTTTTTGTCTACCAATGCTATGGGAAGTAATGTTTCGGCCGCCTGGAAAATTCACCGCAAAGGCGCCTATTTTGCTAACCCATGCTTCACCCAAATCCATCCTACTTGTATTCCCGTTTCTGGGGATCACCAATCGAAGTTGACTTTGATGTCAGAATCTTTGAGAAATGACGGTCGAATTTGGGTGCCCAAAAAGTTAGAAGATGCTCAGGCTATCCGCGAAGGCAGATTAAAACCTACTGAATTGGCTGAAGAGGATCGCGATTACTATTTGGAACGACGGTATCCAGCTTTTGGCAATTTGGTGCCTCGTGATGTTGCTTCTAGAGCGGCAAAGGAGCGCTGTGATGAAGGCTATGGAGTGAATGCAACTGGTGAGGCCGTTTACTTGGATTTTGCCGCCTCGATTCAAAGGTATGGCACAGAGCAAGCTCATGTTCGAGGACTTGATGAAAATGACGGAGCTCTGGTAAAAAAATTAGGAAAAGAGGTGATCAAGGCCAAATACGGCAACCTCTTCCAAATGTACTATAAAATTGTAGACCAAGACCCTTATGAAACACCGATGATGATTTACCCAGCGGTGCATTACACTATGGGTGGCGTTTGGGTAGATTATAACTTGATGACGACCATACCAGGATGTTTTGCTATTGGAGAGGCAAATTTCTCAGATCATGGTGCCAACCGTCTTGGAGCTTCGGCCCTTATGCAAGGATTGGCCGATGGGTATTTTGTTTTACCCTATACCATTGGTGATTATTTGTCTGATGACATTCGAACTGGACCTATTTCAACCGAAAGCCCTGAGTTTGACCAAGCGGAAGCTGAGGTGAAGGCGCAGATCGATGCTTTTGTCAATAACAAGGGCACAAAATCAGTGGACCATTTCCACAGAAAACTGGGTAAAATCATGTGGAATCAATGCGGAATGTCAAGAAATGCCGTAGGACTCCAAAAAGCTATTAAGGACATTCAGGAACTGCGGGAGGATTTCTATAAAGACGTTCTAGTTCCCGGTTCAGCCAATGAATTCAATGAAGAACTGGCCAAAGCTGGAAGGGTTGCCGATTTCTTGGAACTGGGTGAGCTGTTCGCCAAGGACGCCCTTGAGCGCACTGAATCGTGTGGAGGTCATTTCAGAGAAGAATCGCAAACCCCAGAAGGCGAGGCCTTGAGAGACGACGTGAATTTCGCCTTTGTGTCTGCTTGGGAATATACAGGAAAGCCTAGCGAGGCAGTTCTTCACAAAGAAGAATTGAAGTATGAAAACATCGAATTAAAAACCAGATCATATAAATAGATTATGCGTCTAACTTTAAAAATTTGGAGACAAGAAAACGCCAAAGCCAAAGGTGCAATGGTTACATATCCCATTGACAATATTTCTCCCGATATGTCTTTCTTGGAAATGATGGACGTTCTAAACAAAGAGTTGATTGAAAAAGGCGAATCGCCTGTTGCATTTGACCACGATTGTCGAGAAGGTATCTGCGGGATGTGTTCCATGTTCATTAATGGCGAAGCACATGGACCAGATCGCAATGTGACTACTTGTCAATTGCACATGCGCAAATTTAAGGATGGCGATACCATTCACATTGAGCCTTTTCGGGCAAAGGCTTTTCCTGTGATTAGAGATTTAGTAGTTGATCGCAGTGCATTTGATCGCATCCAGCATGCAGGTGGTTTTATTTCGGTTAATACCTCAGGAAATACTCAGGATGCCAACGCTATTCCTATTTCGAAGCACGCCGCTGATACCGCCATGGATGCCGCAGCATGTATTGGTTGTGGCGCCTGTGTGGCCACATGTAAAAACTCATCTGCAATGTTATTTGTTGGAGCCAAAGTGTCTCAATTTGCACTCCTTCCTCAAGGTAAGGTTGAAGCTGCAGATAGGGTTCAACATATGGTGGATCAAATGGACCTGGAAGGATTTGGGAATTGTACCAATACCGGCGCTTGTGAGGTTGAGTGCCCCAAAGGCATTTCTTTAGAAAACATCGCTCGAATGAATCGGGAATTGTTGAAAGCTAAATTGTTTTAACAATTTCTAGTCGAGTGTAAACTCAATTATTTCGTCCCATCCAGCCCGTATGTCCAAAGATTCAGGATAGTGACTGATGCGCTCCCCTTGCCGACGTTCTAAAAACCGGCCGCTGTCGTAAATGCCATTTTTGTTGGTATCTGCAATCAATCGCAAGTAGTAAATGCCAGGATTGAGAAATTGAAAATCAACAGGTCCTGCTTGGGTCACATAGGTTTCTCTTTTGATGTCTCCACTTCGATCAACCAACTGCAGTATGGCAGGATAGGAGGCATTTTTTAAGTTGATTCTCAAATTACCATAGTCGTCTAAACTTTTAGTTCTAAGCCTAAAATTCAAGGTGTCATTAACCGTGTCAAAGAAATCAGTAAAGGCACCAGGGAAAGCCTTGAAAACGTAGTTGTTGGAAGGTTTTTTTTCAAAATCAAAAATCACTTCATTGGCCAAACTGTCAATTTTGAATTGGAACAACACAGGAAGAGTGTCCTGATCGACCAAATTGATTAAAGTGTCATCAACTTTTACCAGAGGTAAATTGGCAGTTAAGATAAGCTGCTCATTCAAATTGATGCTGCTCTGAGGTCGGCTAGTCACAATTAAAGAATCGCGTTTGATGTCTCTAAGTTGCACCGTTGAACTATCTTTTAACGATAAATGGGAAGTAACAAATTGAAGAGAATCGTATGGGGTAGAGCTGCGATACCAATAATACAAACTGTCTGTTTTTTGATCAAGGGTTATCCTGCTTCTAAAACTACTGTCTACCTTGGAAATTAAAGAAATATGCATCTTTTTTCCTGGGCCTTCAAATCCAAAAACCAGCTTGTTATTGGTCATTTGTTTTACTTTTTTCGGCTTAAATTCCACATCTTCCTTGAATAGATTGAGGACAAATGACTCTTCTGTGGGCAGACTGATTTCCTTTTCGACAAACCCAATATAATCTTTCCCTTGCTGGTAGGTATAATCCCTGCTTTCCTCTTCTAAAGCAATGAGTTTATAAGATCCAGACTTCACATTTTCTATTAAGAAACCAGAGGTGCTGTCGGTAGTTTGACTGACGTATTTGGGCTTTTTTTGATATACAATGGAGTCTTTGTAAGTGGAATCAATCTCGTACAACATGACAGCAATAATTGACTTGGGCTCTCGATTTTCTGAATTTATTGCTACTCCTGATACTTTCAAGGAATCAATATACTCCCCCGTCGAAAATACATACTTAAAGAAAGGATAAGGGTTGCCTTCGTTATTGTCAATGATACTCTCTCCAAAACTCAACGCATAAGTGGTTTCGGGCAATAGACTATCGATCAGTCGTATCGTTAATTTTTTGCTTGCCGTTCCCATGGGCAAAATCTCGGGTTGAGTATTCATCGGAGGGGAAATGATTAACTGTTGCTGGAGATTTTTGAGCTTTACATATTCGTCGAAAACGATTATAATTTCTTTAGCGCTAAAATTAACGGAATAATTCTCTGGAGTCATCTGCAAAATCATTGGAGGATCTTCGTCAATGATCCCGCCTGATGGATTGCCTCGATTCGCACAAGATTGAAGAATTAGTATCAACCCGATAACCCAAAAAGAAAGTCGCTTCAGCATCCGTCAAAAGTAAACATAGCCAATGATTAAATAAAAAAAATATACAAGATTGTCGGCTAACTGGAAATGGTAGCAGCTATGGTAGCAAGATTCACGTTATGATACCCAGCGCTATGGAGTGTATTAGTGCAAGCCTCGAGGGTTGCTCCTGTAGTAATTAAATCGTCAACTAGGAGAAGGTTGGACTTAGCTTTTAAAGGATTGTTGGATTTAGCGCTGAAGGTGTCCGACAATACCTTAGTGCGCACTTCAGCCGTCAGGGTAACTTGAGATTTAACTTCTTTTGATTTTTGAAGTATGTCCATGGAGCACTCGCAGCCAAATTCATCTGCCAAAGCCACGGCAAAATAGGCCACTTGATTATAACTCCGTTCTCGAATCCGTTTTGCAGAAATGGGTACAGGTATGACCATATCTACATGACCAAAAAACCGAGACTCCTTTAAAATGGATCCAAACCATCGACCTATCATCGTTCCGATGCTCTGTTGGACGTGATATTTTAGTTCATGAAGAAGATGCTGAACTCTATTGTTAGGTTCGAATTTCAGAAAGGAAGTTGCTCTGGCAATGGCTATTCTTCCAAAGAAATGAAGCTCGATGGGGTTCGGATTTTGTAAGTGATAATTGGTTTGTGGCAGTTCGTGTCGGCAATTGGTACAAATACCCTTTTCGCCCTGTGTAAGAATTCTTTCACAGGCGTGACATAACGGTGGAAAAATGAGATTAAACATGAGAACAAATTCACGGAGTGTTTCAAAATTAAGGGGAGAATCTCTAATTGTCAAGTCTATGGATTTATATTTCTGTATTTCGATTTTTTTGTCGGCTGCGTTTTTTATTTTTGCTGGATGATGCAAGCAGACGATCAATTCAAAAAAGTACTATCTCACGCCAAAGAATATGGCTTTGTTTTTCAAAGTAGTGATATTTATGATGGATTGAGTGCCGTTTATGACTACGGACAAAATGGATCGGCCCTAAAGAACAACATCAGGAACTATTGGTGGCAGTCAATGGTACAACTCAACGATAATATCGTTGGAATTGATGCTGCAATTTTTATGCACCCTACAACTTGGAAAGCTTCTGGCCACGTCGATGCGTTTAACGACCCTTTGATCGACAATAAAGATTCAAAAAAGAGATATAGAGCCGACGTTTTGATTGAAGACCATATCGCGAAGATTGAAGCCAAAATTGATAAAGAGGTCTCAAAAGCAGCAAAACGATTTGGGGAAAGTTTTGATAAAGAGCAATTTGTCTCGACCAACGAAAGAGTTATAGCGTATCAATCAAATATCACATCGATTCAAAAGCGATTAGGTAAAAGCCTTGAGAATGAGGACTTGGCCGATGTTAAGGCATTAATTGAAGAACTTGACATTGTATGTCCGGTATCTGGGAGTAAAAATTGGACAGAGGTCAAGCAGTTTAATTTGATGTTCGGGACAAAATTGGGAGCCTCGGCTGAACACGCCATGGATCTCTATCTCCGTCCTGAAACGGCGCAAGGTATTTTTGTCAATTTTTTGAACGTGCAGAAATCGGGTAGAATGAAAATTCCATTCGGAATTGCGCAAACAGGTAAAGCGTTTAGAAACGAAATAGTGGCAAGGCAATTCATATTCCGAATGCGCGAATTTGAGCAAATGGAAATGCAATTCTTCGTCCAACCAGGAACTCAACAAGAGTGGTACGAGCTATGGAAAGAAAAGCGATTGAGATGGCATCTTTCGTTAGGGATTTCCTCTGATAATTACCGTTTTCATGACCATGAAAAGTTAGCTCATTATGCTGATGCCGCCTCTGACATTGAATTCAAATTTCCTTTTGGCTTTAAAGAATTGGAAGGCATCCATTCTCGCACGGATTTCGATTTGACTCAGCATCAGCAACATTCTGGCAAGAAATTGCAGTATTTTGACAACGACACACAAGAGCACTACGTGCCATATGTGGTTGAAACATCGATTGGACTAGATCGGATGTTTTTAGCTGTTTTTTCTAATGCCTTGCAAGATGAAGATTTGGGTGATGGAAATGTCAGAACCGTTTTGAGACTCCCTGCTGTTTTAGCTCCCATTAAAGTGGCTGTTTTGCCATTGGTTAAAAAAGATGGACTTCCTGAATTGGCTCAAAAAGTGGTTGACGATTTGAAATACGATTGTGTTGTTGAATTCGATCAGAAGGATGCTGTTGGCCGTCGTTATCGAAGACAAGATGCTCTTGGGACACCTTTTTGCATCACTATTGATCATCAAACCTTAGAGGATCAAACCGTAACCCTCCGTCATCGAGATTGCATGACTCAAGAGAGGTTAACTATTTTTGAAGCACAACAAAAAATTTTGAAAGCAACCTCGCTTTCAACATGGTTGAAGAAATTGTAAAATTTCATTTTATTCAACTAGTTTCTTGAAATTTTCATTTGTTCTAATTCATTTAGGGGTACTTTATTTTTCAGATCTTTTCTTTTAGTTGATTTTCATAATTTATATTATTGATTTTCAATAAATTAAGTTGTTAAATTCGTTTAATAAAGAAAAATATTGATTAACTTTCCTGCGCTAATACCCTAAATTTACGATTTGATGAAAAAACAATTACACCTATTTTTTGCATTAGTTGGCTTCACTTTTACTTCGGTGGTTTCAGCCCAATTTTTATATACTTCAATAATTTATTAAATTATTAATAAACAATATTTTTCAATATAATATTAATAGGTATCTTGTGAATCGTTTTAAAAGATCACTAATTGATAATAATTTTTTAATGAAAACAAAATTACATCTCATTGTTTTTGCACTATTTTGTTCTGCCCTATCTTTCTCACAAACCATTTCGAATAGTCCTCAAAAACCTAGTTATTATGGAACTCCAACCTCGGTTATTAAGGTTCCATCTATAGCTTCAAGAACAGCGTTGGTTCGTCCAGACTTGAGCCGTGAAACCGTAATGCAAGATGGAAGAGCATCCAAGTACGATATCATTCCAGGAAAGGGATCGACTGGAAATGACCCATTGGTTCAACAATCATCTCATTTAAAAAATAGTATTGCAACTCGAAATGCCGATTTGGTTTTTGTTACTGCCCAATCTTCGTCTCAACCTACTGACCCTGCCGCTGCGGTAGGTCCAGATCATTACATCACGGTGACCAATACGGCTTTCCAAGTTTTTGACAAAAGCGGGATTTCTTTAACAAATGGACTCATTGCTCCGAACCCAACAATATTTTCGGCTTCGGGATGCTGCGACTTGACAGCTTCCTATGACAACGCAGCCGACAGGTATGTTCTGACTTTTCTTGGATCTGGAGTTCAAATTGCTGTTTCCGACGGACCAGACCCTGTAAATGATGGTTGGACCGTATACACTTACTCGGTCGTCAATGATTATCAAAAATTATCGGTGTGGAGAGATGGATATTATATGACTGAAAATACGGGGTCTTCCAATAAAATTCACGTCTTTGAACGAGATAAAATGATTGCTGGTGATGTCTCAGCACAAATGGTATCTTTTGCGCTACCTGGACTTACAACAAGTGGGTTTCATAGTCCTCAATTTTTTAATATAGCCTCTGATAATATTCCAACCGAGGGTGGTGCTCCTGTAGTGTATTTGCAAGATGACTCTTGGAACGGGGTTAGTACCGATCATATTAAAATGTGGCTTGTTGATATGGATTGGACAACGGTTGCCAATTCACAAGTTTCGGCAGCGACTCAATTCAATGTTACCGCTTTTAACAGTGTATTTGATAACGGAGGTTTTTCAAATTTAACTCAACCTAATGGAGGAACCACCATCGATGCTTTGCAGGCAACTATTATGAATCAGGCGACATTTAGAAAATTCGGATCCTACAATAGTGCAGTTTTCAATTTTGTTGTTGACGTAGATGGAACCTCAGCAAAGCAAGCAGGGATTCGCTGGTACGAAATGCGCCAAGATAGCGACGGAGGACCTTGGACTATTTTTCAAGAAGGCACCTACACTGGACCTGATAACCGTCATGTGTGGAATGCTAGTATGTCTTTAGATATTTTGGGAAACATCGGTATGGGATATACGGGAATGTCAAGTGGCAATAGCACCAATTCATCAGTTTTAGTAGGGTCTTATTTTACTGGTCGCTATGCAAATGATCCTCTGGGAGTAATGACCGTGGCAGAAGGGGTTATTTTTCAGGGAAATGCAAATATCCCCGGAACTCGTTATGGCGATTATAGTAAAATTGATATTGATCCTGATGGAGGTAAAAAGTTTTGGTTTGTCAATGAGGTGATGGACACCTCACGTAAAAATATTGCTGGAGTTTTTCAAATAGCCGCTTTAACTAATAATGATGTTGGAGTAATCGCCATCACTGCTCCAGCGGATGGCTCATTGAGCAATGCAGAAACTGTGACGGTTACCGTTTTTAATTATGGCCTAAATGTAGCCTCAAATTTTGACGTTACCTATCAAGTCGATGGAGGTGCGCTGGTTACCGAAACATTCACTAATTCTCTTGCCTCGAACACATCAGCAGAATTTACTTTTGCAACATCGGCTGACTTGTCAACTGTGGGTCAAACCTACAGCATAACTGCTTCTACAGCAATGACATCCGATGAAGATGCGAACAATGATAGCACTACGGTGAGTGTGACACACCTCTTTTCTGGAGATGTTGGCGTTACAGCCATTACGGCTCCAACTACGGGCCAGCTCGGTGCTGCCGAAACGGTAACAGTGACTATTACTAATTTTGGAGCCGAAACACAGACGAGCATACCATTAAGTTATTCGATTGATGGAGGAACCTCAGTTAACGAAACCTACACTGGATCTGTCGCACCAGGCGCTACGGTAAATTATACTTTTACTGCTACTGCTGACCTCTCAATTGTTGGATCAACCTACCTCATCACAGCTACAACTGATTTAAATGGGGACGGAGATGACAGTAATGACAGCTTTTCTGTTACTGTGAATAATGTTCTGGCTTATTGTGAACCCATTGCGACTGATGGTTGTAACATTGACGGGATAAAAAGGTTCGTCTTAGTAGATATTGATGCCGATGATGGAGGCGATGGCTGTAATGGCGCCAATGGATATGAAAATAGGACAGATCTTTCAACTGATCTTGTTGTTAGTGCAACAGCAGCAACCAGTTTTACGCTTCAAGCTCAACACAATTGGACTTCTAATCCAACTGCTGAAAAACTATCTGTTTGGATTGATTTCGATGATTCAGGAACTTTTGAAACTTCAGAACGTTTGATTTCAGGGGTCTCATTTGTGTCAGCAGGACAATTGAATAATTTTACTTTGACCATTCCAGCCAATGCAGCTTTGGGCTCACACACTTTAAGAGCAAAAGCAATTGACAGCACTGCTTCTGGGAACATTTTGGAGCCCTGTTCGGATTTTGCTTACGGTGAGGTTCAAGATTATACCGTTGTCTTAACAACGACAGTTGGCTTCGAAGATTTGGGCATGGATTCGTCTTTTCAAATTGTTGATATGGACAATAACCAATTCGAAATTTCGCTTCCTACTTCAGAATTTAGTGACCAACTGGAGTTAAAAGTGTACAACTCTTTAGGTCAACAGATATATTGGAGATCGTTGTTTAATGAAACGGGCTTAGGATACCAACACCAATTGAACATGTCTTACATGTCAGCAGGAGTGTATATAGTGACAATTGGAAATACGGAAGTAAGCGAGTCTCAACGAATTATTGTTAAATAATTTGAACAACATACAATTGATTTGAAAAAGAGCGCATTATGCGCTCTTTTTTATTGTTCTAACCAATTCTTCAAAATTTCTTTACCCTCAGAGGTCATTATAGATTCGGGATGAAACTGCACGGCACATACGTCTAAAGATTTGTGTCTCAAGGCCATAATAATACCATTCTCATCTTCTGCTGTGACCGTTAAACAGTCTGGAAGGGGAGAAGAGGCTGCCCATGAATGGTATCTACCAACTTGAATGATGTCGGGCAATCCTTTAAAAAGACCGTCTTGTTTGATGATCCGAACGTCAGATAAAACCCCGTGAAATACCTGGTCAAGATTCACGATTGTTCCGCCATATACTTCTGCAATGGCTTGTAGTCCTAGGCAGACGCCTAAAATCTTTTTGGTTGTGCCATAACTCGAAATCACCGACATCAGTTGTCCTGCTTCCACTGGAATTCCTGGGCCTGGTGATAAAATAATGGCATCAAATGGTTCTAACTCACTGATGTCAAATTGGTCATTTTGTCTGACGGTAACCTCACATTCTAGATCCTCTAGATAGTGCACCAGATTATAAGTGAAAGAATCATAATTGTCAACGACGAATACCCTTTTCATAAGGCATTAAAATTATGGAATATTTGACTGCCAGAAAGAAGGCTTGAGTTTTTATTGAGAAATGAAGTCTAGAACTTCTACGGGAAGTAGATTTTCGCAGCGGTTAGATCGTCTCAAGCGCAAAATCTTCAGAGCTAAAGTTTGACCGTTTTTCAATTTGACATCAGCAAATTTTTCTTCGGCATTGACCAAGTCAAAGGTTTCTTCGCTGGACTCAATCTTGAATTGATACTTACACGGACTATCTTCAACAATTGAAAGCAGTCCAGACATATAACCTTCTGGAATGGATATGGGAATTTCTGTCTTCTGACTTTTACAAGACAAGGTGATGATTGAGATCAAGGTTAATAGCTTGAGTAGAGATTTCATAGGGGTTTTGTTTTGATAAATATACATTTTTTTGTTTTAGAAATTCGCTCGAAGTTGAATGCTGCCAGTATGAATGGTTTTCAAATCGGCTGTTTTTCTTCCAAAATAGTTGACATTCAAGTCTAGGGTCTTGGTCAATTTTTGTTGACCAACTACTGACCAAGTCCAGTTCTCTCCAGTTTGCAATCCTTCAAGGAGTTGATAAGCAACAGGAGTGTTGTTTTGTCCAGAGTAGTCATTTTTGATGTACCGCAGCTCTGCACTTAGAGACGAAGATGATTTGAATGCCGATGAAAAGTTGAGGGCAAATTGCTGTTGATTTAAGGATTCTTTGGCGTTGATTTGGTTGTCAATTTGCGTCCACTCAAAAATGAATTCTAACTGCGAGCTTGTGTCAAAATTATAAGACAAGTTTGGAGAAAACGACTCTTTGGTCAATTCAAAATTGCGACTCGAATAAGATTCACTTATTCTTTTCTGAGTCTCCTTTTCAGCAGTCACATTGGCAACCCAATTCGGGTGGAGTTGATGAATCCATCTCAGTTGATGACGCCCTAAATCATTTCGGACAAGTCCCGTACTCCACAAATTTTGGGATCTATTTCTCACGAAATAATAGGCACTGTTATGTTTTTGCTCGTCACGATTGAAATGAAAACTGTTGCGCCATTGAAGGTCCAAAGCTAATACATCGTTGGAATCCCAATCCATTAGGTCAAAATTAAAATCTCCAGAATTTCTTTTAGCTTTTCGATCGACCGAAAATGAAGTTAGATTATAAAACTTCTTCAAGAATCCTTTTTGTGAACCGACTGACATTGCCTTCGGGTTTAAGGTTAAACTTTGACGCCATACCTGTTGTTGGTTTTTAACAAATACTTGATGGGGTAAAAACAGCCGGACATAGGTGCCTTGATCTTGAAAATTGGCGATTTCGAACTCTTCTAACTCCTGTATGCCATTGCCATTATAATCGTTCCAGGTGAATGTACCTTGACCAGGTTCTACTTCAACGAATGTATAGCCTTGTTGCGGCAGTTGACCCGAGCTTGTTTCCACCAACGTCTGCCAGGCAAGAAGATTCTGTACGAGGTTTTGTCGGTATTGCAGCCTTGCGTTAATCGTTCTTTCTCCTTCTGATTCTTGTGCGAACGGGGTTTGTTTTCTATAGTTTGCGAATAGCGAAAGGTGACTATTGGAATTGCTTATAAAGGTTGAATTAAAATAAAGGGCACTGGACTTATTGGCTTTTTGAATTCTTCCGTCATAGAGACTGTCATTGACATGGTAGCGGTAGCCTATGGTTCCATAGACTCCCAAACTATCGCCTACCCCAACAAATCCATCATAGTGCTGGTACCTGTTGCTGTTTGGGGATATTGCTAGAGTAGTTCTGCTTCTTTTATGAAGGTCTTCGGCATTAAAAATTACTCCACCCCATACTTTTTTGTGCCTGTAGTCCATCTTTTGCAAAACTCTCAAAAAACGGGTTTGATTTTCTCCATCAACATTTAAAATACTGGTTTTAGTTGTCGATTTCCACTTGTCATTGGACCATTTGGCATTGAATCTGTGTTTTTGACCCTCAAATTCATCACCTTGCTTTAGATTTTCGAAGGCATAAGTAATGGATACTGTGCTGTCAATGTTAGCCGTCAGATAGTTTCGGAGAAATTCGCGATTGCCAATGACATTCTGAAGATCCCAATCTCTGCTAAATCCAATAGGATTTAAGTTTTCAATACTTTTGAAGTTTTGGTCAATTTTTTGGTACGAAGTGGTCAATTTCCATTGCCAGTTTTTGCTTTCTTTAGAAAGTTTTTGTTCCAGTTGAAGCTTTCCAGCAAAACCCTTGTTGTCATTGTCGTTTAGTTTGGAAAACAAATTTTGATCGTACTGACTGGCCGCTACATCAAAGTCCAGTTTGGTTTTTCGACCCAATTGATAATCTCCGACCACATTGGCCAACTTCAAGCTTAGAGGTGCTATCAGTTTAACCACTGGCTCGAAATTCCCCTGTGGCACACCATCTGCTGGAGGCACATACGAATAAATATAGGCAATAGCATCTGTAGAAGCGATTTGATAGTTGCCCTGATTGGTTCCAACTTCCGTAAATTTTACGGCAAACAATTGATCGTCGGGATTGTTGGAATATTCAAATACTTCTATGCCATTGACAGTGATTTTTCTATAGAGAATCCTGTTGATGTCATAGTCTGCTGGTTCTTCAGAAGGTGCAAATATCCCGTTTGTTCCATCGCCTGACGTTGCCAAAAATTCTTGTTGAGATTCTGTTAGATTTTGTTGCAGCGGTTGATTTTTCAAATCACTTTCTAGGTAAAATGACGCTTTCAAATCGAGGCTTTCGGTTTGAACGCTACCGCCATTAAATGTAACAAAACGAGTAAAATTTCTGTCGCTGTATTGATATTCTGCTACAATTCTCATGTCTGAGGTAATCGGAAATGTTGCAGTAAAACGTATTTCTCCAGCATTGTAGTCTATGACGTAATCTTTGTCTTCACCTCTTTCCAGAGCAACCCCGTTGACGTAAATGGTTTCACTACCCGATATAATTAAAACGTACAGTTCTCCATTGTCTCCTTTGAGCTTGTAAGGGCCTTGATTCCCTTCGATGCCTCTAAATGGCGATCGCGCAAACTGACCTTTGGCTAGCGCTGCCGAACCATAAACTTGCTGTTCCGATTGGTCACCTTTCCATTTGGCATCGAACGAAATTCCTTGGATCCTTTTCGAAAACCTGACAAATTCTGAGTCTCGGTTAGATATGTCAATATCACCTCCTCTCAACCGCCACTGAGCGCTTTCAAATTCAATAAAAATTTGATCAAAATCATCCAATCGCTTGGAATAACCTCCATCTTGAATAGGGATATTGGCATCTTGAATAGAAGCGCGAAGGGTCACATTTTCATTGAGTTTACCCGAAATCTTTAGGTCCAAATTGCTGTTGAGCACGCCGTTTTGATTGTTACCTATGGTCAACCCTCTCGAGAGAGATCCTGAGCTGGTTAGCCCCTCAAAAAAAATCTGGTCTTCTCCAACCCGCGATTGCTTGAGAGTGTAAAGACGGTCTAAATTTCCACTGTTTTCAACGATGATACTGGAGTCTAAACCTCGATACGAATTCGTAAGAAACGAGGGGAAACGGGTATAATTGACGACCACTGAATCGAATTTGGGAAGTGATAAGAAACTCAATTCGGCTCTAGAATAATTTACGATATAGGTATTTGGAGGAATCAGGTCTCCGTTGGTCGTTTTAAGAATAACAGGGTGCTGTGAGTCAATACTAACCGAGTCAATAGTCAGTGGATTTTGTAAAGCAATCTTAGTGCTGATGCCCCTGCTAGAAATAACTTGAGCATTGCTGCTCCATCCTACTAGAATGAGCAGACAGATGCCAAGGCTGTTGTTGAAAGAATTCATGTTTGATCGCACTTCATATCAAACTAAATATCCGATATTTTATTTTGTCACAACCACTTATTGACGTGTTTTGTAGATGAAATTAAAAGTTATTGATTAGATATTATAATTTATGGAGTTAGGTTGTTGATATTTAAATAGACTTAGTAACTTCGTCAACAACATATGAAAATTATTTCTTATAACGTTAACGGCGTGCGCTCCGCACAAAGCAAAGGCTTAGTCGAATGGCTTAAAAGCACAAATGCCGATGTGGTTTGTCTTCAAGAAATTAAGGCCAATAAGGACCAAATCGATTTGGTGTCTTTTGAGGAGGCTGGATACAATTATCACTATTGGTTCAGTGCCCAAAAGAAGGGGTACAGCGGTGTGGCTATTTTGAGTAAAAAGGAACCAATACACGTGGAATTTGGGACAGGAATAGAGTCAATGGATTTTGAAGGTCGAAACCTGAGAGCAGATTTTCCAGAATGTTCGGTAATGAGCGTTTATGTGCCTTCGGGAACAAATTTGGACAGACTGTCTCATAAATTGGAATATATGGACTTGTTTCATGATTATATTGATCAACTGAAAAAGACCTATCCGAACTTAATTATTTGCGGAGACTACAACATATGTCATGAGGCTATTGACATCCACGATCCGATTAGAAATCAAAACGTTTCAGGGTTTTTACCAGAAGAAAGAGCATGGTTCAGTCGTTTTCTGCAGAGCGGTTTTGTCGACGCATTCAGACATTTTAATGAGGAGCCACATCAATACAGCTGGTGGAGCTATCGCGCAAATTCTCGGGCCAATAATAAGGGGTGGCGATTGGATTATACTTTAGTGTCAAAACCTTTGGAGGCCAAATTGAAAAGGGCTGTAATTCTTCCAGAAGCAGTCCACAGTGACCATTGCCCAGTACTTGTAGAAATATAATATCCAACAGTTCTTATGAAATACACAACGATTCCTCAAACGGAAATCAAAATCAGCAAAATATGCCTCGGAACAATGACGTGGGGCAATCAGAATACTCAAGATGAAGGGTTCGCACAGTTAGATATGGCTGTTGAACAGGGCATCAATTTTATTGATACTGCGGAGCTTTATCCGGTCCCAGCGACTGCAGAAACTCAAGGTCGTACTAGCACAATCATTGGAAATTGGCTCAACGAGCGTAAGAACCGAGATCAATTGGTGTTGGCTACAAAAATTGCTGGACCTGGAGACTATACTTCTCATATCAGCACGTTGGGATATAGCCCAGAGGGGATCAAGACGGCCGTTCACAAGAGTCTTAAAAGGTTGCAAACTGACTATATCGATTTGTATCAGCTTCACTGGCCAGAACGACACACCAATCGATTTGGTATAAGAGATTATCAACACAGACCAGACGATCCGTGGACCGATAATTTTCATGAGGTATTGCTCACTTTGGACGAAATGATCAAGTCGGGCAAAATTCGACACATTGGCATTTCTAATGAATCTTCTTGGGGTACGATGAGATTCTTGGAAGAATCTAAAACACATCGCCTTCCTCGGATGAGAACCATACAGAACTCCTATTCTTTACTTAATAGAACATTTGAGGGAGATCTTGCCGAAATTTCTGTCCGAGAAAAAATTGGGTTGTTGGCCTATTCGCCTTTAGCTTTTGGAGTCCTGAGCGGCAAGTATGTCAACAACACTGCTTCCGAAAATTCGAGATTGAAGTTATTTCCTCGTTTTTCGCGATACAGCAGTGATCAATCGACCGAGGCAACAAAAAAATACCTGGCTATTGCTGAAAAATTCGATATTAGTTTACCGCATATGGCGTTGGCCTTTGTCAATTCTAGACCGTTTGTGACCGCCAATATTATTGGCGCAACCAATTTGGAACAGTTGAAAGAAAACATATCGAGTATCGATGTCAGTTTGACTAATGAAATTCTCCAAGCCATTGGGGAGGTACATGTGGTAATTCCCAATCCGGCACCCTAAACTTCATTCCATAAAAAAACCCCACATCGTGGGGTTTTTTGATTAGCGTAATCTTTTGCCTTTCGGATCGAGATAGTGAAACTCGAGATAGGTGTAAGCGTCTCTCGGTAGAATTTTAACCCAAACTTTGTGTTTGAAATACCACTTCATTCTTATTGAAGGGAAGCCTTGTTTTAAAAAGGCAGCAATAAAAGGATGCACGTGAAGTACGATCTTCTTATTATTCTTCCGAATAAGCGACTCCAATTCTAAAGTCATGGATTGTAACAACAATATTGGCGCTTCTACCTCTTCATTGTTTCCTCCGTTAGGATCCTTCTCTTTGGTTTTGATTTCCATTTCTGGGCGAACGCGTTGTCGCGTCATTTGGATGAGACCAAATTTTGAAGGAGGCAAGATTTTATGCTTTGCCCTGTCGTTTTTCATCTCATCTCTAAAATGATTGAAAAGCTGCTTTCTGTTTTCGGCTTTGCCCAAGTCAATGAAATCGATAACAATGATTCCGCCCATATCGCGCAAGCGCAGTTGTCGGGCAATTTCAGTTGCTGCCAATAAATTGACCTCGAGAGATACCTCTTCAGGGTTTTTCGAGTTATTCGATCCTTTGCCACTGTTGACGTCGATAACGTGCAGAGCTTCTGTATGTTCTATGATAAGCGATGCTCCTTTGTCAGTTGAAACGTGACGTCCAAACGAAGTTTTGATTTCTCGTTCAACACCGTACTTTTCAAAAATAGGAACAGAAGATTGATAAAATTTGACTATCGACTCTTTTTGTGGAGCTATTTCAGCAATGTTGTCTTTGATTTGATAGTATAAACTTTCGTCATCAACGACGATTGAAGTAAATGAGTCGTTAAAAATATCTCTTAGAATAGAAAAAGCTTTGTTGCCATCTTCATGAATTTTTGTTGGGAAACTCGCCTTGGGAATTTTTTTACACAATGCGATCCACTTATTGTAAAGATTGGACAAATCGCGATCTAAATCTGCAACTTTTTTATCTTGTGCAACCGTGCGAATAATTACTCCAAAACCTTTTGGAGCGATGCTTTTTACTAGTCTTTTGAGTCGGTCTTTTTCTTCGTGACCTTCAATTTTCTGAGAAATTGAAATTCTGTCTGAGAAAGGTACCAATACGAGATATCTACCTGCAAGTGATATTTCGGAATTAAGTCGTGGACCTTTAGTTGAAATAGGTTCTTTGATGACTTGTACCAAAATGGATTGGTTGACTTTTATGGCGTCAACTATTTTTCCGTCTTTATCAATGCCTTCTTCTAGCTCGTAATTTTTGAGAGAATAATCTTTTATCTTACCTGAACTTACGCTTTTGACGAATTTTATTAGAGAAGGTACATTAGGACCCAAGTCATGATAGTGTAAAAAACCATCTTTTTCGTAACCAACATTAACAAATGCGGCATTTAGTCCTGGAACACATTTTCTTGCTTTTGCGATAAATATATCGCCAACAGCAAATTGTGTATCCCCTTCATCTCTGTGCAATTCTGTCAATCTACCATCTTCCATGAGGGCAAAATCAACTTGTCCCGAATCAGAACGTATGATTAATTCTTTTGACATATATAGTTAATTTAAATCCATACCCATTGGGGGTACAGATGGATTTATGTATAATTTACAGGATAATTGTCGTAAAATTTAGCGGTTCGTATATAACGAAGTCGCCAAATTTAGATGTCAAAGAACGCTACTAAATAGAAGGGTAAATTGTATTACTTCTTCTTGTGACGGTTCGCACGTCTGCGCTTCTTGCGCTTGTGCGTCGCTACCTTATGTCTTTTACGTTTTTTACCGCTTGGCATAAATACTTTTTTTAAATATTGTTAAACAATTGGGCAGCTTATTTCACCTTAACATGATTCTTAACAGACTGTACAAATACCTTTGCCGGTTTAAAGGCAGGAATGTTGTGTGCAGGGATAGTTAATGTAGTGTTTTTGGAAATGTTGCGACCAGTTTTTTCAGCGCGAGTTTTTACGATAAAACTCCCAAAACCTCTTAAGTAAACGTTGTTACCACTAGCCACGGAGGATTTTACTTCGGTCATAAACGCTTCAACTGTTGCCAACACATCTCCTTTTTCGATGCCCAGTTGATCGGATATTTTCGAAACCAATTCAGCTTTTGTCATAAGTTCAATTTTAATTCTAGATTATTATTTAAAGGGTTGCAAATATAGAGTTTATATTCAATAATTCAAGCGGTTTTAAGAAATTTTAAACGTCTAAAAGCTTACTTTTGAACTCGCTATATGGGGCAAGCAAGGTTATCCGAGGTTCTTTTAAGATGGTTTGATGACAATCAACGGGATCTCCCTTGGCGGTCTTCCAAAGAACCCTATTTGATTTGGCTGTCCGAAGTCATTTTGCAACAAACACAGGTGTCTCAAGGATTGCCCTATTTTCTCAAATTTCAATCCAAATTTCCTACCGTGTTCGATTTGGCTCTTGCCAAAGAACAGGAAGTTCTCAAGGTTTGGGAAGGTTTGGGCTATTATTCTCGTGCTAGGAATCTTCACAAAACAGCTATCGAAGTAGCTACAAATCTCAAGGGAGTATTTCCAACTAATTCCCAAGATTTGCAAAAACTACCTGGAATAGGAATCTATACCGCCAGTGCCATTGCCTCCATTTGTTATGAAGAAAAAGTATCTGTAGTAGATGGTAATGTTTACAGAGTCCTGTCACGCTATTTCGGAGTAGATTTGGCCATTAATGAGACGATTGGGGTCAAATACTTTAAAGCGCTATCTCAAGAAATTTTACCCAATGAACGGATAGGAGATTATAACCAGGCGTTAATGGAATTTGGTGCGTTGATGTGTACACCTAAACTGCCAAATTGTGTGGAGTGCCCTGTTAATTCTAGTTGTTGGGCTAATGCCAACAAGGCTGTTATGGACTTGCCAGTGAAAAGTAAAAAGGTGAAAGTCAGAAATAGATACTTTAATTACCTCATTTTCCTCAATGCATCGTTACAAACTCAAATAATAAAGCGTTCAAATGGTGGAATTTGGCAGCATTTGTACGAATTTCCTTTGATCGAATCGGAGGCTTTACTTTCAATAGAAGCCCTGAAGGAACAGGCCTCTTCTCAACACAACAGCCAAATGAAGGACAATGTGGTGTTAATAAATCAGGCTCCAATTGAACATAAACTAACGCATCAGCATATCTTTGCTAACTTTTGGCTTGTAAAGACAGATCTTTTAGCATCTAATTGTGTGCCTTTAGACGAGGTTGACAATTACCCATTACCTCAGCTCATTGTTAGATTTTTGAAAAATTATGGCAGCCAAATAAGGTAAAATTTCATTTTTTTGTATTTTTAGAGTCAAATGTATAATCTGCCTTTAAGGCAATAAAAACCTCAAGTTATGTCAGGAACTTTAAACAAAGTCATGTTGATTGGACATCTCGGAGATGATGTCAAAATGCACTATTTTGATGATGGTGCCTGTGTTGGTCGTTTTTCATTAGCTACGAATGAGTCTTATACGAATAAACAGACCAACGAAAGAGTTACCAATACGGAGTGGCACAATGTTGTTGTCAGAAATAAGGCGGCAGAAATTTGCGAAAAATACCTCAGTAAGGGAGACAAGGTTTACATCGAAGGCCGTATCAAGTCAAGAAAATGGCAAGACGATAAAGGCGTTGAGCGTTATTCTACTGAAATATTGTGCAACGAATTTACATTCTTGTCCACCAAATCTGATGCCAGTAGTGCTTCAAAAAATGAGATGACTGCTTCGGAACCCCCGATGGATAATTCGGATTTACCCTTTTAGTATTAACTAACTTTAAAGAATTTGGACTCAGACCCGTTAAGTTTATTTGTGCTTCTAGGCGCTGTTGATTTTGCTTTTTTTCAGGGTTTACTCGTATTTGTCATTCTTCTAGCCATGTCTGCACTTGTTTCAGGTTCAGAGGTGGCATGTTTTTCTTTAACCCAGACTCAGTTATCCGAATCGGATTCGGAAAAAATGATTTTGATTCACAAAATGATCCAGCGACCGGAACGGCTGTTGGCAACCGTTTTAGTGGCCAATAACTTTATCAATATTGGCATAGTTCTTTTGTTTTCTAAACTTGGAGATACCTTATTCGCCGACATTCATGATTCTGTTTTAAGATTTGCGATTGAAATTGTTGTTGCGACATTTTTGCTTCTAATTTTTGGAGAAATCCTTCCAAAAGTATATGCCAATAGAAATAACTTGAAATTCGCTTTGTTCATTGCCCGACCGCTGTATGCCCTATTTTATGTTCTCAAACCAATAAGCAAGCCCATGCAGTCGATCACTTCCTTCCTTAAAAGCGGATTTTCTCCCAGAAAATCTAGTTTTGGGGTTGATCATTTGTCCCAAGCCTTAGAATTGACCAACCCCGATGATACTTCCAAGCAAGAGCAAAAAATTCTTAAAGGGATTGTTTCCTTTGGCAATACAGATACCAAACAGGTCATGAGTCAGAGACTGGATATTCACGCTATTGATCTCAACACCCCTTTTAAAACCGTACTAAAGGATATTCTTGAAAACGGGCATTCTAGAGTGCCAGTTTTTGACACTGACATTGATCATATTGTAGGAATTCTTTATGTCAAAGATTTGCTTCCTTACTTGAACGATGAATCATTTGACTGGACCACGCTTCTGAGAGAACCCTATTTTGTTCCGGAAAACAAAAAACTGGACGATCTCATGGCAGAATTTCAGGCGAAAAAAGTACACTTGGCCATGGTTGTTGACGAATATGGGGGTACCTCAGGTTTGGTAACCTTGGAAGATATCATTGAAGAAATCGTTGGAGATATATCGGATGAGTTTGATGACGAAGAGGTGAACTTCGTGAAAATTGATGACAATAATTTTATGTTCGATGGCAAAACAACCTTAAAAGACGTTTACCGCATCGCGCACATTGAAAATGTAGATATTTTTGAGTCTGCAAAGGGTGAGGCCGACACCATTGCTGGATTGGTTCTTGAATTGTCTGGCAACTTTCCAAAAATAGGAGCAGTAATAGGATTTCATCAATGTACTTTTACCATTGAACAATTGGATCAAAAGAGAATCAAAAAAATTAAATTATCAAAAAAAGAAGCCCCTTTATTGTAATTCTTTTGGTGAGTCTTATCTTGACTTATTCTTGTGAGGAGGCCCTAGTGCCCAAGCCTAAAGCGTATTTACGCCTGAGTTATCCCGAAGCACGATATATCCTTTTCGATCATAATTCGTCATTCAGTTTTGAAAAGAACATTTGGTGTGATGTGTATCAGTCAATTCCGAATGTTGTTTTAGAGAAAAAACAAATGAATTTGGTTTACTCTGCTCAAAATGCCATTCTTTATTGCACCTATGCTTCCCTGAAGACTAGCGACTTAAAGTCGCTTTTACTCGATGCTCAAACCAGAACTCAGAAACACACCATAAAAGCAGATGCTATTGAAATGCAGCCTTATCAAGATGAGGTTAACAAAGTATATGGCATGTTATATGATGTCAGTGGAAATGCTGCTTCCCCAGTGCAGTTCTATGTCACTGACAGCATCAATCACTTTTTATCAGGGGCATTGTATTTTACAAGTCAACCGAATTACGATTCTATACTTCCAGCAATCGACTATCTCAGATCAGATGTTCGAAAGTTACTGGAAACCCTAAGATGGAAAACCATTGAGTAATTAGGCTTTTTTGTCTTTACAACATTCTTTCTTGCAGTCAGCCTCGCAAGCTTTGGCATCGGACTTTGCTTTGTCTTTACAACAAGGCTTAGTGCAGTCTGCTTTGCAAGCCATAGAATCCGACTTAGTTTTGCAGCAAGCCATTTCACAGGCCATTTTTTCAGCTTCGGACTTGTCCTTGCAACAGGCCATAGTGCATGGCGTTTTCTTAGAATTGTCCGAACTGAATGCCGTTACCTCTTTTAGGTCCACAACTTTGTACATGTCTCCGGAGGCAGTTACCACAGCTTCCAAATCTGTCAGCTTTAACAGTTTTTCGTCAAATTTGACTTGAGCTGTTCTGTTGTCAAAATTTACTGAGGCGAAAGCAATCCCTTTGGTTTTTAATAAATTAGTTTCAATGGTCTTAGCACACCCCATGGCACAGGTCATGCCTTCAATGGTGAATTCTGCCATGGCGTAGTTGCCATTTTCGTCCATCATATTGGACACATCGGAAGTTTCTGTTTCAACAGTTTCACCTTCTTTTGAGGCATTTTTGCATTGGAAACTAAGCAGGACGATTAGAGGTAAAAACAAGTATTTTCTCATGTTATAAATTTTATTAAGGTCAAGCAAAATTAATGAAAATTATACATTCCTTTGCATCTATTAAAAAAGGTGTATGAAAATGCCATTGATTTTTGTGACTTACAAGAAGTGGTTTTTTCTTGCCGCTCTTTCGCTGATTTGGGGGAGTTCTTTTATTCTTATTAAAAAGAGTTTAATTGGACTAACTCCAATACAATTGGGGTCTCTCAGATTATTGTTTTCTGGCAGTATGATTTTGCTGGTAGGCTTTCGATTGATAAAAAATATCACCAAAACTCAATGGCCTTGGGTGATAGGTTCTGCAATACTAGGCACTTTTTTTCCTGCGTTTCTATTTGCCATCGCCGAAACGGAAATCGACAGTTCTGTTGCTTCAATATTGAATGGATTGGTCCCTCTCAATACTATTTTGTTTGGACTAGCGCTCTTTAAAATCGGAACAACGAACAGGCAGTTTGTCGGCGTGGTTGTTGGATTTATTGGAACGGCCATTCTCATTGGTTATGGTGCGGAGTTTCATCCTGACCAAAATTATTATTACGCAGGCTTCGTCATACTTTCTACTTTGATGTATGCGATCAACATCAACATCATCAAGAAATATTTGCAAGAAATGACTGCACTTACCATAGCCGCTGGAAATTTTGCAGTACTGATGATACCCGCTTTGCTTATTCTTACCCTCAATGGATTTTTCCAAAATGGCGTTTATCGATCACCCGAAGTCATAAGCTCATTGGGCTATGTGCTAGTTTTATCTCTTTTTGGCACAGCAATCGCCAAAGTTTTGTTCAATCGTCTTGTGCAAATGTCAACTCCAGTGTTTGCCTCTTCAGTAACCTATTTGATGCCGATAGTTGCAGTTTTTTGGGCGTTACTTGACGGCGAGAAACTGTATTTCGAGCAAGGTTTTGCCGCTGTACTCATATTGTTTGGGGTTTATTTAGCCAATAGAAACAAGTGATTCGAGCCTGATTTAGTAATATATGTTGAAAGGTTTGTTGGTTTTTCAAATTACACTATATTTGCAGGCATTTTAATAATGATAAACCCTTAAACCCAGCGCGATGTACGCAATTGTAGAGATAGCAGGGCAACAATTCAAAGTTGTTAAAGACCAAAAAGTCTTTGTTCACCGTTTGGATTCTGAAGAAGGCAACAAAGTCACTTTTGACAATGTGCTTCTTTTGGATGACAGTGGCAAAGTAACTTTAGGCGCCCCAGTTATAGAAGGTGCTCAAGTGAGTGCTAAAGTCTTGAAACACTTACGCGGTGACAAAGTCATCGTGTTTAAAAAGAAACGACGTAAAGGATACCGTGTTAAAAACGGTCACAGACAGTCTCTTACAGAAATTCAGATTGACAGCATAACTGCGTCTGGCGCTAAGCCATCGGCAGCTAAAACTGAAAAGGCAACTGTAAAGGCTTCAGCAGAAAAGGCTGAAGTAAAAGCACCAACTGCCGATTTAGCAAGCATGTCAGTGGCTGAATTAAAGTCCTTGGCAAAAGAAAGAGGCATCGCTGGAATCTCGGCTATGAAAAAGGCCGAATTAATCGCAGCATTAAGCTAAACCTAAACCATTTAAAAGACAACAACCATGGCACATAAAAAAGGAGTCGGTAGTTCCAAAAACGGTAGAGAATCAGAGTCGAAACGCTTAGGTGTAAAGATTTTTGGAGGTCAAGCTGCTGTTGCAGGTAACATTCTCATTCGCCAACGCGGCACAGCTCATCATCCTGGTGAGAATGTGTACGCAGGAAAAGATCATACACTTCATGCGAGAGTTGACGGAATCGTCAAATTTCAAAAAAAGAAAGACAACAAGTCTTATGTTTCGATTGTGCCTTTTGAGGCATAATTGAACTGCATTCATCTTGAAAGCCCCACTTGTGGGGCTTTTTTTATTTAAAAATGTTGAGGTAAGTCTCATGTTTTTCGTTGGATATTAAAATGTACCTTTGCCGCTTTAATCAGGGGAGGTCTTTTAATTGCATCTGATCGCTCTCAAAAAACCACTCTAAATGTCATTTGACAAACTCGGATTATCTCCTGAGCTTCTAAAAGCAGTTGCTAAACAAGGATACACAATACCAACTCCAATTCAAGAACAAGCCATTCCTTTAGTACTTGCAGGTTCTGACATGCTTGCTTCGGCTCAAACAGGTACTGGAAAGACAGCAAGTTTTACCTTACCCATATTGCACATTTTGAGTAAAATAGAAATTAAAGGTCGTCGTCAACCGAGGGCTTTAATTTTGACGCCCACAAGGGAGTTGGCTGCACAGGTCTCCAATAACTTGAGGTCTTATGCACAGTTTACTAATCTGAGATCAACCGTCATTTACGGTGGGGTCAATCAAAATCCTCAAGTGAAAGCACTTCAGCAAGGTCAAGACATTGTGATTGCTACACCAGGAAGATTGCTTGATCTATACAATCAAAGACACTTGTCATTGAAATCAATTTCTATGTTTGTTCTCGATGAGGCCGACAGAATGCTAGACATGGGATTTTTAGGAGACATCCAAAAGATTATTTCATTGATGCCGGCTCAAAGACAAAACCTCATGTTCTCTGCAACTTTCTCAGGAGAGATAAAAAAGTTAACCAAGGATATTTTGAATAATCCTGCCACGGTGGATGTCTCTCCACCTAACTCCACTGTGGAATCGATTTCTCAGATGGGTTATCGGGTAGATAAGTCTAAAAAGAAAGATCTGTTGGTGCATTTGATCAATGATCAAAACTGGAATCAGGCACTGGTCTTTTGTCGTACGAAACACGGTGCTAACAACCTCAGCGAAAAAATTGATAGCCTTGGCATCACCTCGGTAGCCATTCATGGCAATAAAAGTCAAGGAGCTAGAACAAAGGCCTTGGCCGATTTCAAACGGAACAAGGTTAGAATTTTAGTTGCTACTGACATTGCTGCACGTGGCCTTGACATTCCTTTGTTGCCTCATGTGGTTAACTTTGATTTGCCTAATATTCCTGAAGATTATGTTCACAGAATTGGTAGAACAGGAAGAGCTGGAGCTGATGGAGTAGCCATTTCTTTTGTTAGTCCTGACGAAAAAAACTACCTCAGAAGTATTGAGAGATTGATTGATTTTTCCATTCCATTAGAAGAATTGGAAGGCTTCTATACACCTAAGAAACCATCGAAAAAAGTAATCGCTAGAGGTGAAGGCAAATCCGTCCGAAAATCTACTTCATCTGGCTCGAGTTCATCAAGTAGAGGGTATAAAGGAAAAACTACATCAAAAGAAACTGCTGTCGCAAAACCCAAGGATCGCAAACCAAAAAAACGCTGGTACTAGTACCTGTAGTAGTCAGGTTTAAACGGCCCTTCGACACTAACTCCAATATAGGCAGCCTGTTCGGAGCTCAAAGTTTCTAACTCTACGCTCAGTTTTTCGAGATGCAGTTTAGCTACTTTTTCATCCAAATGTTTTGGAAGGGTATAAACCTCGTTGCCGTAGTTGTCTGCATTTTTCCATAATTCTATTTGAGCCAATACTTGATTGGTAAAAGAATTGCTCATTACAAAACTAGGATGCCCTGTGGCACAACCAAGGTTGACCAATCGACCCTCGGCTAGAATCACAATATCCTTTCCGTTGATGGTGTACTGATCGACCTGCGGCTTAATTACTGTTTTTGATTCATGGTGGTTGGCGTTGAGCCAAGCCATATCTATTTCATTGTCAAAATGGCCAATATTGCATACGACTGTTTTGTCTTTCATGGCTTCGAAGTGTCTTTGTAATACAATGCCTTTATTGCCAGTCGCGGTAACAATAATGTCTGCATTGCCAACAACAGAGTCCAGTCTCTTCACTTCATAACCATCCATGGCAGCTTGAAGCGCGCAGATTGGGTCAATTTCTGTCACGGTAACAATACTTCCTGCACCTCTAAATGAAGCTGCAGTTCCTTTGCCAACATCGCCATAGCCGCAAACTACGACTCGTTTTCCTGCCAGCATCAAATCCGTTGCACGGCGTATAGCATCAACTGCACTTTCTTTACACCCGTATTTGTTGTCAAATTTACTTTTGGTAACAGAGTCGTTGACGTTAATGGCCGGCATCAGCAATGAACCGTTAGCCATGCGCTCATACAAACGATGTACACCAGTAGTCGTTTCTTCAGACAAGCCATTGATGCCATTGACCAACTCCGGATAATGGTCAAAAACCATATTGGTCAAGTCTCCACCGTCATCTAAAATCAAATTGAGCGGCGCTCTGTTTTCACCAAAAAACAAGGTTTGCTCAATGCACCATTCAAATTCTTCTTCGTTCATGCCTTTCCAGGCATAAACAGGTATTCCTGCGGCAGCAATCGCGGCGGCGGCATGATCTTGGGTTGAGAATATATTACAAGAACTCCAGGTGACCTCGGCACCCAATTCGATCAAAGTTTCAATCAAGACGGCAGTTTGAATGGTCATGTGAAGACATCCTGCGATGCGCGCACCAGCTAGTGGTTGGGACGGACCATATTCTTGACGCAACTGCATTAGGCCAGGCATTTCGGCTTCTGCTAAAGTAATTTCTTTACGACCCCATTCGGCCAGAGACATGTCTTTTACTTTATATGGTACAAAGGATACTGTTTTAGTGCTCATAGGATTATATTTGTCTTTTAAATCGCACAGCAAAAATACGCATTCCTAACAAAACGACCTTGCCATTATTCAAATCCATTAAGGTAAATTCGAAAACTTCTGTACACATTTGGAAGATTACAGAAGATGCAGCACAACTTGCGGGAGGTCTATTTTTGACCCCAGCGAGCAAAGCTCGGGCGGCAGGTATGAAAAGCCTGATCCACCGTTGTGGATTTCTCAGTGTAAGGCATTTGTTGGCACTCGAAAATTATGCTGATGCCGATTTGTTCTATGACCAATGGGGCAAACCTCATTTGGGTGATGGCCGTCATGTTTCAATTTCCCATTCTTTCGACTATGCCGCAATTATCGTCAGTGACATGCCCGTTGGCATTGATATTGAAAAAGTGAGACCTAAAATTGTTAAGATTGCATCAAAATTTATCGGATCAGAATGGGACTATTTGGACCAACAAGGGGAACATTTTATCCGTCATTTGACCGCTATTTGGTGCGCCAAGGAGTCCTTGTATAAGATGTTTGCTACTCCAGGTTTGAGTTTTAAGAATGATCTCCACATACCAGATTTCCATCCTCTTGACATAACATATTTTGGGGAATGCCATTTCGATGCCATTATGCAACAACATGAGCTGGCTCAGTTGTCTCTAGGAGATTACCATTGTTCTTATACCATCGGCTAGTGCTATCCTATAAAGTGTATCTTTGACCGACTTTAAAATAATCCAGCGCAATGACCGAGGTCATCGATTTTTTTATTGAACCCTATTTGGGACGATCAGTCAGCCTAATTCTGCTCGAAGTGGTAGCGTTTGTCTTTGGCATTATCAGCGTGGTCTACGCCAAGCAATCCAATATTTTGGTTTATCCTACAGGCCTAGTTGCAACAATTATTACGGTCTATTTGTTGTTTTTAGCCGAGCTGATGGGCGATATGATGATGAATTTTTACTATTCGGTAATGAGTGTCTACGGCTGGTGGAACTGGTCGAGACGTCAAAACAATCAACTGGCGGTTAGGGTTTCGAGAACCAACACTAAGGAGAAATGGATAGGAATAGGCATGTTTATTGCCACCGTTGTGATCACTTATGGCGTCTACGTGGGTAGCCATGTGACCATTGGCCCATCCAACTATATCGACATTTTTACTTCTGGATTATTTTTTACCGCCATGTGGTACATGGCGACCAAAAAACTAGAGAACTGGACCCTTTGGATTATTGCGGATATCATTACCGTGCCCTTATACCTCTACAGAGGATGGGGCTTTTTGTCATTGCAATATTTAATTTTTACTGTATTGGCCATTCAAGGCTACCGTGCATGGAAGAAACAATTGAACAACAGCCTTCAGACTGCCTGAAGGTGGTCTTATTCGGCCCAGAATCGACCGGGAAAACTACCCTGTCTCAGCAGTTAGCGGCTCATTACCAAACCCAATGGGTTCCTGAATTTGCGCGAGACTATTTGCAGGCGAAATGGGATCGGGAACAAAAGTCCTGCGAGCCAAAGGATCTGATGCCCATTGCAGTAGGGCAGATGGCTCTCGAAAACGAACTGGCGCAACAGGCTCACAAAATCTTGATTTGCGATACCGATTTGCTCGAAACTAAGGTTTACTCCGAAACCTATTACGATGGATTTTGTCCCGAGCCCATTGCCAAAGCAGCCCTGTCTCACCAATACGATTTGTATTTTTTGACCGACATCGACGTGCCTTGGGAAGCCGATGACCTGCGCGATCGGCCGCTGTTGAGACACTCCATGTTCGAAGCCTTTAAAGCTACCCTAGACCGCTACCAAAAGCCTTACATCCTGCTAACAGGCACCAAGGAAGTGCGATTCGAAACAGCGGTTAAAGCAATTGAGGTTTTGATGGGAAAATCCTAAATTGTTGATTAGATTTCCGACTAAAGCTCCTTTGGTCCATCCTAAAAAACCATATCTTTGCCTCGTTCTCGAAAGGGGTGCCTATAGCGGCTGAGATCATACCCATTGAACCTAGAACAGGTAATGCTGTTTAGGAAATTTTGTTTAACCAGATGTTTTAAGACATCACTTTTTTTGGAGTAATTCCCTTTATTATTCTGTTTGATCAAAACATGAAGACACATCAATTGTTGGTAATTGCAGGTCTAGTATGGCCATCGCTATCTTCGGCTCAGCAGCCTCTAGATTCCTTAGTGACTCAAAATTTAGAACCCGTTTTGTTGCGGTCAATCAAAGTGAAACCCAATGCACCTATGACACATTCCAATGTGACTAAGGCTGATTTGGTGACGCGAAATCTAGGTCAAGATTTGCCCTATTTGCTCAATGATCTGCTCTCAGTGGTGATAACTAGCGATGCTGGTGCAGGGATTGGGTACACCGGTTTGAGGATTCGTGGCGTTAGTGCCCAGTCTACAAACATCACGATTAATGGAATTCCGTACAATGATGCCGAATCCCTTGGGACCTATTGGGTCGATTTGCCTGATTTTGCTTCCTCTGTGGAGCAACTGCAATTGCAAAGAGGCGTGGGAGCTTCTACTATGGGCACAGGCGCCTTTGGCGCTAGCATCGCCATTCAAACTGAAAATCAATCCGAGCAAGCCTTCGCAGAAATGTCACATAGTTTGGGTAGTTTTAATACGTTCAAACACACCCTGAAATTTGCCACTGGGGTCATCAATGACCGTTTGTCGTTTTCAGGTCGTGCCTCAAAAATCATCTCAGATGGGTATATCGATCGGGCCAATGCGGATCTAAAGTCCTATTTCATACAAGGTGATTATCAAACCGACCGCATGGCACTCAAAGCCATCGCTTTTGGAGGTCATGAGCGCACCTATCAAGCGTGGTATGGCGTAGACCCGGACACCTATGCCAGTAATCCAAGGTTCAATTACGCGGGAATTTACACCGATGCCAATGGAAATCTACAATTCTACAAAGATCAGGTGGATGACTACCAACAAGACCACCACCAATTGCACTGGCAAGAGCGATGGAATTCCACTTGGTCCACTCAATTGAGCCTCAATTATACCAAAGGACGTGGCTATTATGAGGAATTTAAAGAAGATGATGACCTAGCGAATTATGATCTTCAAAATAGTTTGGTGGCAACCAGCGATGTGGTGCGTCGTCGTTGGTTGGACAACGATTTTTATGTAGCTAGCCTATCTGCAAGTCGATTGACAATGGATTCGGAATGGCACTTTGGTTTGTTTTACAGTTATTATCAGGGCGATCACTTTGGACAAGTGGTTTGGGCGTCAGAAGCGGTCAATGCAGCTCCTGGGCATCAGTATTATTTTGGTCAAGGTTTGAAAAATGAGTGGAGCGGATTCGCCAAATTGACTCAAGACTTTGGAAAAACTTGGCAGGTATTTGCAGATGCACAATGGCGATTCGTGGACTATAACACATCGGGTTTGAATTCAGATCGATTGCCTTTGGAAGTGGCGGTGTCCTATCATTTTTTCAATCCCAAACTGGGTACAACCTATCAACTCAATCCAAACAACAATTTCTACGCCTCAGTATCTCGAGCCAATCGGGAACCAGCACGTTCGGATTTTGAAAATAATCCAAAAGTGAAATCCGAAAGCTTGACCGACTTTGAGCTAGGGTGGCGTTTTGCTCAAAAGCGTTCATCGTTGGAGTTAAATGCCTTCTACATGGCTTATGAAGAACAATTAGTTCTTACTGGGAACATTGACAACAACGGCACGCCAATCAGAGACAACAGTGGAAAGAGCTATCGCGCAGGAATAGAACTGTCGGCCAAGACGCCACTGAGCCAAAAGCTCCAAATGACAACTAATTTGACGTGGAGTTCCAACCAAACACAAGAAACAGTCGTTGCATTCAATGGTGCATTAACCAACTTCGGCCGACGCGATTTGACCTTTTCTCCAGAGTGGGTAGGAAGTAATAGAATTAGCTTTAAAGTCAATCAAAACTTAGAAGTCAATTGGTTTTCAAAACTGGTCAGTGATCAATTCATGAGCGATATCAATGCACCCATTTCCAAGCTGGAGGGCTACTTTCTGAATGATTTTGGGGTCAGTTATGCTCTAACGCCTTCGAGGATTGTGACGCGTGTTCGCTTCGATTTGTTAGTCAATAATATTTTGAATATCAAGTACATATCAAATGGATATTATTACTCCTATGACGATGATTTTTCAAATCCAGGGGTTGTCCAAACCATTGAAGGGGTGGGGTATTATCCTCAAGCTGGAAGGAATGTATTGGCTGGGGTGACTCTGAGATTTTAGTTGGAAATATAAAGTGTGTTGCCCGATCGGGTGACAGGGTAACTTTTAAGTGCGCACCTGAGATCTGGATTCTCCATGGGTTGACCAGTAAACAAGCTGTAGGTGTTGCCGTCATCGCAACCGCAAACACCCAATACACCGTCAATAGCAAGGGTGCCGCAACTGTTGGGCACGTGATTAGGATCAGCGGCGTCCCAAGCCAAATAGCCCGTGCCCACGTTAACCACGATTAGTCCCGAATTGGCCGCACTGGAAACAAATACGGAATTACTTGTAAAGAGCAAATTGTTGTATTGAGGCAAATTCATATTGACCACCTCATTGACGCCAATATCGAGTAGAAAATTGCAACTGGGATCCAAATTGTCTTTTTTGCGACAGGCTTGGGTAAGCAATAACAACAACACTAAGGGTAGGGTGGCGGACTTCATGAAACTAACTTATCGGTCTAAAATTACACTAAAAACCTTAGAATCATATTTTTTTATAACTTTGCCAATGATCTCGTGATAACGGGATTTTTCTATTTAAGCAAGGAAAACCACAGCCACACGGAAAAGCCCCAGCTTAACCGATTCCAGAGATGACATTTTGTGATGTTTTGTAATCGGTAAAATCGTGGGTTCAATGGTCAAACAAATTGATATATGAGTCAAGTATCGTATTATACAGAAGAAGGTTTGAAAAAGCTTCGGGCCGAATTAGCACAACTGAAGGATGTCGAACGTCCTAAAGCCTCCTTGGCTATTGCCGAGGCCAGAGACAAAGGCGATTTGAGTGAAAATGCAGAATACGATGCGGCCAAAGAGGCACAAGGCATGCTAGAGTTGCGTATCGCTAGACTGGAGGAAGCCCTTTCAGGCGCCCGTTTGATTGATGAGTCCCAACTAGATAACTCTAAAGTTTTGGTGCTTTCTCAGGTTAAAATCAAGAACCAAGCCAATGGCATGGAAATGCGCTATACGCTAGTGGCCGAAAGTGAGGCCAATTTGGCTGCAGGTAAAATTTCGGTCAATTCTCCCATTGGAAAAGGCTTGCTCGGCAAGTCGGTAGGAGAAATTGCTCAAGTGCAGGTGCCCAATGGTGTGGTCAATTTTGAAATTCTTGAAATCAACAGACCCTAATGGCATCAGTTTTTTCTAAAATTATTTCTGGCGAAATACCTTGCTATAAAGTAGCCGAAAATGCCCATTGCATTGCTTTTTTAGACATCAACCCCAATACGACTGGTCATACCCTGTGCGTACCGAAAGTGGAAGTCGATAAGTTCTATCAAATGAGTGGCAAGGAATATTTAGAATTGATGAGGTTTGCCAAAATAGTGGCTATGGCTGTTGAAAAGGCCTTGCCGTGCAAACGAGTAGGGCTGACAATTATAGGCCTTGAAGTACCGCATACTCATGTCCATTTGTTGCCTTTGGTCGATATGGTGGCTACAGATTTCTCTAAAAAAATCCCAACCCCTTCAGTAGAGGAATTTCAAACTACGGCGGACAGAATTGCCAGTTTTATACCAGATTCAATTTGATCGAAAAGGTAGTTCCAACGCCCAGTTCCGAGTGCAACACTTTAATATTACCCCCGTGGTAATCTTCAATAATTCTTTTGGCCAAAGACAACCCCAAACCCCAACCTCTTGCCTTGCTGGTATATCCCGCTTCAAAAATCTTTTTGAATTTATTTTTGGCAATTCCAGCGCCTTGATCTTTTACGAGAATTTCAACAGTATTAGCATTCCTTCGCATTTCAATGTGAATCGATCCCTTGCCTTTCATGGCGTCAATACCATTTTTAATTAAATTCTCAATAGTCCAACCGTAAAGCTGTGGGTTGATCATGACCATGAGCTTTTGAGCATCACTTTTAAATTTTAAACTAACTAAGGAGGATTGTCTTTTTTGGTGATAGGCAACGGTCTCTTGAGTGATGCTGACAATATTCATTGGGCTGAGTTTTGGCTTAGCTCCAATTTGACTAAATCGTTCGGTGATGGTGTGCAGTCGATCGATGTCCTGAGTCATCTCTGCCAACGGCAAAGTTTTGTCTTCACGTGCTTTGAGTAACTCGACCCAACCAATCAAAGCCGAAAGAGGCGTTCCAATTTGATGTGCTGTTTCTTTGGCCATACCCGTCCACAGCTTGTTCTGCTGTGCAATTTGTGCGCTGCGATTAAAGAAGAACACAAGAGCCAAAAACAACAAAACAATGAGAAGAAGCGCCAAAGGATAATACTGAAGCTTGGTCAATATGGGCGCGTTGCCGTAGTAAATGGTTTGAATCACCTTTCCGTCGATAACCACTTCAATAGGCTGGTTTTCCTTCTTGAATTTTGGAATGAGCTTCTTGAGTTCTGTTTGGTTTTCAGACCAATCACTAGGGAGGTTGTTGGAGCTCAAGGTGCCATCGACATCAGCCAATATCATTGGCGTTGTTTTATTACTGGTCATGATGGAGAGCACGATATCTAAGTTGCGATTGTCGTTGATGTCCGAAGCCAAAAGCTCTTGATAGGCATTGGCCCAGATGGTCATTTTGGCCCGTTCTTCGGCTTTGAAATTCTTAAAAAACACGTTGGTGTTCCATAAAATTAAAACCACAATACCCAATGATATTGAGGTAATAACCCAGCGCCAAATTCTGTTATAAGCGATCAACATCGTGTCAATTATTGGAACAATATACGGCAAATTACTTGCTTTTAGAATTTCATTTATCGCTGCAGACCATTCTATTTTACTAAATTTGTGAACAGAACTAGGACTAACACTACACGCCAGATGCCTTCTTTTTTGACCAAAGACCTCAGTACAGTTCAATTGCAAGAGCTCTTGCAAAACAGCATTGGACCTCGCCCGATTGCTATGGCCAGTACTATAGACGCTGACGGTCATCCCAATTTATCTCCCTTTAGTTTTTTTAATGTGTTTAGTGCTAATCCGCCAATTTTAGTTTTTTCCCCGGCAAGAAGGGTTAGAGACAATACTACCAAACACAGTTTAGACAATGTCCTCGAATGGCCAGAGGTGGTGATTAATGTGGTGAACTATGATATGATTCATCAAGTTTCTTTGAGCAGCACCGAGTATCCCAAAGGCGTCAATGAATTTATCAAAGCGGGCTTTGATATGGTTGAATCAGACGAAGTGAGACCCTTTCGATTGAAGCAATCTCCTGCTCAATTTGAGTGCAAAGTGGTTGATGTGGTTTCTTTGGGAGAAAATGGGGGTGCTGGAAATTTGGTCATCTGCGAAGTACTCAAAACACATATCTCGGCCCATGTTTTGGATGAAAATGGCCGAATCGATCCCTATAAAATGGATTTGGTGGCTCGCGCTGGAGGGAATTTTTACTCCAGAGCAAAAAATGGATTTTTCGAAATTCCAAAGCCAATTTCGACCATGGGTATTGGCGTCGATGCCCTTCCTAAGGCAGTTATTGAAAGTTCAATTTTTTCGGGAAACGATTTGGGTAAATTGGCCAATATCACTAATTTGCCGTCCACAGAAAAGGTTAAACTCTTTGTAGAAGAACAACGCCAAAAAGGCCTTGATGTGCTCAATATGAGTCAAACACAAAAACAACAACAGGCCAAGTCTTTTCTAGATCATGAGGATGTAGAAAGTGCATGGTATGTGCTATTATCTTAATATAACATATGGAAGTTCAAGGAAAAATTAAACGCATTAGTGAAACTCAAATCCTGGGTAGCGGTGGATTTAGAAAACGTGAAGTGGTAGTCACCACCGAAGAACAATATCCCCAACATCTCGCCATTGAGTTTGTTCAGGACAAAACAGAATTGTTGAACAACTTTCGCGAAGGGCAAAGTGTAAAAGTAAGCATTAACCTCAGAGGCCGCGAGTGGGTTAGTCCTCAAGGAGAAACCAAGTATTTTAACTCCATTCAAGGATGGCGTATCGATGCTGTTGATGCCTCAGCGCAGGCAGGCTCACCAGTTCCACCAGCCGCTGCTTTTCAGCCACTAGAGGAAATGAATGACGAGGAGCAAGACGACTTGCCATTCTAAAATTATGACTATTACCAGGTCAATAACCGCCTTTTATCAACGGTATTTTCCTTCACCATTTACTATTGCTATCATGCTCACTTTAGTGACCATGCTCTTGGCATTTCTTGTTGGAGATAACAAAGGATGGTCTGGCCTAGTTTCTGTTTTTTCTTACTGGGAACAGGGTATTTGGAACAATGATCTGTTGGTGTTCGCTTACCAAATGATGCTCATTTTAGTGTTGGGTCATGTATTGGTCTTGAGTTCGCCCATGCAAAATCTCATTGGTAAGTTGACCCAATACGCCACAACCACTCAGAACGCTGTGGTTTTGGTCAGTGTAACAACCATGCTTGTTGCTTTTTTCAACTGGGGTCTTGGGTTGATTTATGGTGCTATACTTGCTCGTCAGATTGGAGAACACATGCAGCGCGCTGGGAGATCGTTTAATTATCCTTTGATCGGTGCGGCTGGCTATTCTGGATTAATGATTTGGCATGGAGGCATCAGCGGTTCCGCGCCTATCAAAGTGGCGGAGACGGGACATCTTACAAGTTTGATGAATGGTGTTGGGTCACCTGAAAGTATTGCACTTCTGCCCCAAAGCATCAATTTTGATCAAACTATTTTCAGTTCGGGAAATCTCTTAATTTTTCTTGCTGCACTCGTATTTATTCCCTTGACCTTAAATCGCTTGGCCAAGTTTGCGCCATCAACAACGGTATCTTTCAAGGGTTCTAATGAAAATTACGAGGAGTCCTTTCATGGCAGTGGCGAGCGACTCGATCATTCCCGAATCTTATCCATGTCATTTGGTTTCTTGGTGCTGATGGTGTTTTTTATCCAATATTCCAATTCGTTTTCAAGTTTACAAATCACTCCCAATATGCTCAATTTTTTCATGTTTGGGCTAGCCTTAATTCTACATCGCAATTTTGCAGCTTTTGGACAGGCTGTTGGCAAAGCGATAAGCGGAGCTTCGGGCATTCTAATTCAATTTCCACTGTATTTCGGTATTATGGGAATCATGAAGGGGGCGGGTTTGGTTGTTTTACTGTCCAATTTTTTCGTAGGCATTTCTACTGCGGCTACCCTTCCGATTTTTACTTTTTTCAGCGCTGGTTTGGTGAACATTTTTGTTCCAAGTGGTGGGGGACAATGGGCCATTCAGGGGCCCATTATAATTGAATCTGCGCAGCAACTAGGAGTACCTTTGCCCAAAATGGTTTTAGCCTTGGCCTACGGAGACCAGATCACGAACATGTTGCAACCTTTTTGGGCACTGCCATTGTTGGGAATTACGCAGATCAAAGCGAAAGATTTATTGCCTTACACCCTTGTAATGATGCTCGTGGGGGTGGTTATTTTTGGTTTAGGCCTACTTTTAATTTAACCCAAAAGGATTAGGAGAGCTCCCGAAACCTGAAACAAGTTTGTAAATGGTCGTTAACCATGCCTGTGGCTTGCATGTGAGCGTAGATTACAGTTGACCCAACGAATTTAAATCCGCGGGTTTTTAAATCAGAACTAATGGCATCACTAAGAGGCGTATTGGCTGGTAAATCTGAAAGTTTGGAGAATTTATTCTGAATGGGTTGGTGATTCACAAAGGCCCAAATATAGTCGCTGAAACTTCCAAGCTCTTCCCTGATCTTAATAAAGGCTTGAGCATTCCCAACAGCGGCTTTAATTTTTAATTTATTTCTAATAATTCCTACGTTATTTTCCAATTCTAAAATTTTGCTTGGGCCGTATTTGGCCACTTTTTCAAAATTGAATTGATCAAAGGCCATTCTAAAATGCTCTCGTTTTTTTAAAACTGTAATCCAACTGAGTCCAGCCTGAAACGTTTCAAGGGTCAAAAATTCGAAGAGTCGTTGGTCGTCCTTAACGGGGACGCCCCATTCTTCATCGTGGTAGGTCTCATAAATCGGATCACCTTTACACCAGTCGCATCTCGTCATGTCGTTATTTTTTTGGAGATTGAATTTCCTGAATTAAACCATCGAGTTGCCAGGCCTTTTCTATGGTAAAGTCGCCAATCTGAGTTCTACAGAGCGTGCTGAGGTGTGCGCCATTGTCCAGTGCTCGCCCAAAGTCATAAGCCAATGATCTGATGTAGGTGCCTTTGCTGCAAATGACTTCGAACTCAATGTTCGGCATATCAATTTTTGTTATTTCAAATTTCTCAATACGCACCGATCTGTTGCTAATTTCTACTGATTCACCTGCTCTTGCATGCTCGTAAAGTCGCTTGCCCTCTTTTTTTATGGCCGAAAATAGGGGAGGTCTTTGTTGAATCTCACCGATAAATTGGCCAGTCGTTGCGTATATCGATTCATCGGAAATTTGACTGGTATCGTAGATGGCATCAATCTCCGTTTCAAGGTCGTAAGAAGGCGTGGTTGCGCCCAAACTGATGGTTCCAGTATAGGTCTTTTCCTGGCCTTGAATGTCAGAAATACTTTTGGTTTTTTTACCAGTACACAATATGAGTAAACCACTTGCCAATGGGTCCAATGTTCCGGCATGACCAACTTTTAATTTTTTAAGATTAAAAGCATTTCTCAATTCAAATCTAACTTTATTAACCACCTGAAAAGATGTCCAATGCAGTGGCTTGTCGATACAAATCACCATGCCTTCAAGGATTTGATCTTTGGTCATTTTTAAAAAAATAAAGAAAATAATATTGCCGACAGGCCAATCGCTCCACAGTAGTAAGCGAAAAAGGACAACTGACTTTTTTTGACCAATTGAATCATCCAACTACAAGCCAAGATGCCAACCAAAAAGGCAGCAACAAAACCTGCGAAAAGAGTCCATGGATCAATCGAACTTTGAGTCAGGGCTCCATCGTATAGGTCTTTGAGGATTTTGCCAAAAATCAATGGTAATACCATCAAAAACGAAAATCGGGCTACCTTGCTCTTGTCAACTCCGAGAAGTACTCCCGAAGCAATGGTTGCTCCGGATCTCGAAATGCCCGGTAAAATTGCAATTGCCTGGGCGCAACCAATGAGAATAGCATTTTTAGCATTAACAGGTTTTTCTGTTTTTTTGGCGCGATCGGCCAAAAACAGCAGAAGTCCAGTGATGATCAGCATGGCCCCAACAAAGAGTATTTTACCGTCAAAAAGCGCAGATATTTCTGCTTCAAAAAAAAGTCCGACAAAAGCTGCTGGCAAGGTTGAAAGTGCAAGGTTTAAGGCCAAATTTGTCTCAGAAGAAGATTTGAATCGAAAAAGACTCTGAACAATACTCCAAATATCTTTTCTAAAAACAACCACGGTGCTTAATGCCGTGGCGGCATGAAGTACCACTGTAAAAAGCAGGCTGTCGGAGGGTAAGGCGTTATCACCCAAAATGGCTTTTCCCAATTCCAAATGACCACTGGATGAAACAGGGAGAAATTCGGTCAGTCCTTGAACTGCTCCTAAGATAAGGGCATCAATAATTTCCAAAATCAGGAATTTTTATTCTTGTGAGATAAGATGGCGTAAAATTGAATTCCAAACCCAATGATCACCAAAGTAGGGGCTAATCGAATCCTACGCCAATTGAAAATCTCAGGATTGAAAACATTAGGGTCGTCACTGCCTCCTCCTGACATTAGAATAAATCCCAATGCAATAAAGCCAAGCCCTATGAGCATCCACTTAAAGTTGTGCTTCCCAAAGATAAATTCAGATTTGTTATTGTTTGACATCACTATATTATTTGTTACTATTGGTTTAATACAATTGATCACTGCGCAACTTCAAAAACCTTTGCGTTGCAAAAAATGTACTCACCCAACTAATGCCTACACCAAACAAAACGATACCTACCCCGACAAGAAGCAAATGAATGGGTTCTTCGAATAAATTCAATTCTGGCAAATATTTTTCCAAATTATACAAGGCCGTGGCTAATCCAACGACAGCCAAAGTAGAACCCAAAAGGCCCAATTTTAGACTTTGAAAAATAAAGGGTTTTCTAATAAAGCTTTTTGTTGCTCCAACCATTTGCATCGTTTTAATGATGAATCGTTTGGAGTATATAGCCAAACGAATGGAGCTGTTGATTAACAAAACAGCGATTACGGAAAACACTGCACAAACGACCAAAATCCAGAAGCTGATGCGTTTGACATTACTGGTCATCAAGTGGACTAAGTCTTGATCATAACGAACTTCAGAAATAAAAGGTTTTTGAAGTTGTAATTGAGACAAACTGTCCAAAAATTGTTCCGTTACAAAATCCGCTTTGAGGTTGATGTCCACGACATCCTCTAAAGGATTGTAGCCAACATCATCGAGAAAATCTGCTCCGTACTCTTGCTGCATCATACTTGCCGCATCCTCTTTGGAGATGAATTTGACCGATTTAACTTCTGGGCTCAGTTTAAAGGCTTTCTCCAATTGAGCAATATCAGCGTCTTTCGCGGTGTCGTTGAAATACACGCTGAGCACGACTTGTTCCTTGAATCGGTCAGAAATGGCTTTGGTGTTAAGGACGAGCAGGCCTAAAGCTCCCAACAAAAAAAGCACTAGAGATATGCTTACAACAACTGAAAAATACGAGCTGATTAAGCGTCTATTTTGAAATCTCTCGAAGGGGGTTTGCATAGTAAAATAAAAATATAAAGATATAAAAGTTCAGTCAATGCACTAGTACTTTTCAAGTGTGCCAATATATCTTACTTTTGTGGGGCGTTAACTCGAGTTTTATGCGATATGATTTTAAGGCCATCGAGGCCAAATGGCAAGGATATTGGGCCCAGGCTCAAACTTACAAAGCCGAAGGGCCTTCTGATAAACCAAAGTATTATGTTTTGGATATGTTCCCCTATCCTAGTGGAGCAGGACTTCATGTGGGTCATCCGCTAGGCTATATCGCTTCCGACATTTACGCCCGCTATAAGAGACTTTGCGGTTACAATGTGTTGCATCCTCAGGGCTATGACAGCTTTGGATTGCCAGCGGAGCAGTACGCCATCGAAACAGGACAACATCCGGCCACCACGACAGAGCAAAACATTCAGAGGTACAGAGAACAGCTAGATCGCCTAGGGTTTTCTTTTGATTGGTCCTGTGAAGTGAGGACAAGTGATCCCGATTATTTCAGATGGACTCAATGGATATTTTTAAAATTGTATGACGCTTGGTACGATAAAACCTCGGATAAAGCTCGACCTGTTTCCGAACTCCTGGAGATTTTTCTTAAAGAGGGTAATTCTAACCTATTGGCCTCTTGTGATGAAAATACTCCTGTTTTTTCAGCTCAAGAGTGGCAAGCAATGGACAAAGATCAACAGGCCGACATCCTTTTGAAATACAGATTGACCTACCTGGCCGAAACAGAAGTAAACTGGTGTCCATATTTAGGAACTGTTTTGGCCAATGACGAAATTGTCAACGGTTTGTCCGAAAGGGGAGGACACCCAGTCGTTAGAAAGAAAATGACTCAATGGATCATGAGAATCTCGGCTTACGCACCAAGATTGTTGGCGGGATTGGATGATATCGATTGGACCTTTGCTCTCAAGGAATCTCAACGTAATTGGATTGGCAAGTCTGTTGGGGCACTAGTTCATTTCGAAGTCAAGGATTCGGTTCATAAAGTATCCGTATTTACCACCAGACCTGACACTATTTTTGGAGTCAGTTTTGTTACTCTTGCGCCCGAACACGCCCTAGTTTTAGAATTGACAACGGCAGAACAAAGAAATGCGGTTTTAGATTATATCCAAACTACCGCACGAAGAAGCGAGCGCGACCGCATGGCCGATGTGAAAAGCATTAGCGGAGTTTTTACAGGATCCTATGTGTTGCATCCTTTTACCAAAAAACCACTTCCCATTTGGATAGGAGATTATGTCTTGGCGGGCTATGGTACAGGCGCAGTGATGGCGGTACCTTGCGGTGATCAAAGGGATCACGATTTCGCTAAATTTTTCGAATTGCCAATTCCGAATATTTTTAAAGGCATTGATGTTGAACAAGAAGCTTTCGTGGAAAAAGCTGGATTTCAAATTCAAAATTCAGATTTTTTGAACGACTTGGACTATGCTTCGGCCATGAAAGTCGTTATTGAGCACCTAGAATCTGCTGAGGTTGGTCAAGGTCAAACCAATTTTAGACTTCGCGATGCGGTATTTTCTCGGCAGCGTTATTGGGGAGAGCCTTTCCCGATTTACTATGTCAACGGTCGTCCAGAGCCGATCGATCCAAAATATTTACCCATAAAATTACCTCAGGTCGATCAATATTTACCCACCGAGGATGGTGCTCCTCCGCTTGGAAGAGCAACCCAATGGGCCTGGGATACTGCGAAAAAAAGTGTAGTAGATAATTCACACATTGACCATATTACTGTATTTCCTTTAGAACTAAACACTATGCCAGGATGGGCGGGTAGTGCTTGGTATTTTTTCAGATATATGGATGTGCAAAATGATAAAGAATTTGCCAGTCCAGCAGCTATGGCCTATTGGAAACAGGTGGATTTGTACATCGGTGGAAGTGAACACGCCACGGGACATTTGCTCTATTCAAGATTTTGGACCAAATTTTTATATGATCTCGGCATTGTTCCCGTCGACGAACCATTTAAAAAATTGATCAATCAGGGAATGATTCTGGGCACAAGCGCTTTTGTCCATCGTGTCGAAGGGACAGCGAATTTCTTGTCTAAAGATCAAGTAAAAGGCGAAAAAACTCAACTCATCCATGTCGATGTGAACATGGTCGACGCGAGCAATCAACTGAATATAGAACAGTTTAAAAACTGGCGAAAGGATTTTTCTGACGCGACTTTTGTTACCAACGCTCAGGGTCAATTTGTCGTCGAAAGGGAAGTTGAAAAGATGTCCAAGTCCAAATACAATGTGGTTAACCCAGATGAGATATGCGACCAATATGGAGCTGATAGTCTCAGAATGTACGAGATTTTTTTAGGACCCTTGGAACAGGCTAAGCCATGGAACACCGCCGGAATTAGCGGGGTTTATAATTTCTTAAACAAATTGTGGCGTCTTTATATTGACGATGAAAACAACCTCAAAGTCACAGATGCCAAAGCTTCTGCTGCGAGTCTAAAAACACTTCATAAATCGATTAAAAAAGTCAAAGAAGACATAGAAGGATTTTCGTTTAATACTTCAGTCTCCACTTTCATGATTGCTGTCAACGAGTTTTCTGCCCAGTCTTGCAATAGCAAGGAAGTACTAGAGCCACTTTTGATTTTGATATCTCCCTATGCGCCTCATATCTCCGAGGAATTGTGGCACCGGTTGGGTCACAACAGTTCGGTTACTGCCCAATTGTTCCCCAAGTTTGACGAGGGTCTATTGGTAGAACAAACCAAGGTTTATCCAGTTTCATTCAACGGAAAAATGAGATTTACTCTTGAACTGCCTCTGGATTTAGATGCAACTGCTATTGAACAGGCGGTTCTTAAGTACGACAAGACCGTTGCTCAGTTGGCTGGAAGTGTACCAAAAAAGGTGATAATAGTGCCAGGTAAAATTATCAACATAGTTCAATAATTCCATTTATCCGTTTAATTTTGTGATTGAATATTAATCTCTTTTGTTATGTTATATTATTATCTTCTTATTGGTGGCATTGCCTTAGTCAGCTATTTAGTGAGTAATACCCTAAAGTCAAAATTCAAAAAATATTCAGAAGTTCAGTTGCGGAATGGCATGTCTGGGGCTGAAATTGCTGAAAAAATGCTTTCAGATCACGGCATCTACGATGTAAAAGTTATTTGTACCGCTGGTCAATTGACCGATCACTACAATCCAAAAGATAAAACAGTCAATTTAAGTGAGGTAGTATTCAGCGAAAGAAATGCTGCCGCTGCTGCAGTTGCCGCCCACGAATGCGGTCATGCTGTTCAACATGCTAAGGCATACAGTTGGCTGCAATTGAGATCCAATTTGGTGCCTATGGTCAATGTGGCTTCTCAAATGTCTCAGTGGCTGATCATAGGTGGTTTGATTCTAGGTGCCGCCTCTGCTGCAGGACTTGGGTTTTATGTGGCTGTAATTGGATTGTTGCTTATGGCTGTCGCCACAACATTTAGTTTCATCACTTTACCCGTAGAATACGACGCTAGTAATCGCGCTTTGGCATGGCTAGAAAATAAAAATATGGTAACTCGGGAAGAGTATGCCGGCGCCAAAGACGCATTAAAGTGGGCTGCAAGAACCTACCTCGTCGCAGCAATTGGCGCACTAGCAATGTTACTCTATTGGGGATTTCGCATCCTTGGCAGTCGAGATTAAACGGCTACCTGACGCTCGATTTGTTGATCTAGTGAGATGAAAGTCTCTGTACGAGATACACCGCTTATGGTCTGAATTCTCTCGTAAAGCACTTTCATCAGTTCGTCGTTGTCATGGCACATCACCTTTACCAAAATACCCCAGTTTCCTGTTGTATAATGACATTCTAAAACTTCAGGAATTTTAGAAATTTCTTTGATGATGTCGCAGTTGTTGGCGGCTTTTTCAAGAACGAGTCCCACAAATGCAGTGGTTCTGTAGCCTAACATGTCTGTGTTCACTAAGTAACGAGAACCAGTGAGCAACTAATGTTGTTCTAGTTTTTTAAGTCGCTGATGAATCGCAGCACCTGAGACGCCAACCTGACGGCCAATTTCTAGCACTGGTGTTCGGGCATCTTTCATGAGGGCACGCAAAATGGTGCGGTCGATACGGTTTAAGACGAAATTTTCGTTGATAATTTTCATAGGTTAATAAATTTGGGTTTTGATAGATAAAGGTACCAATTATTTTTAATTTTAAACGTTTACAGGTGTAAAGTATTGTAGGATGTATAAGGAACCTCTTTTTCGTTAAACGAAATCATCTGGTCTTCAAGGGCTTTCATCACTGGAATGTATACTTCCGACTTCACAGGAATGGTCACCCCTGGTGATGTGATTTTACCATTCAGAATGGCTAATGCTGCAATGGCAACTGGTAGACCAACCGTTTTTGACATGGCGGTAAAGACGTCATCTTCCCCAATGACGACCATAGTCGATTCAATTTGCTTTTTTTGACCATTCAATTCATAGCCAAACTTGTGACACATGACAATCATGTCTTTATCCTCGGAAGACAGAGTCCAATTGTCCATTAATATTTTTTGAAGCGCTTGGGCCGGCGAGGCATTCTTGAGGTTTATCTTTTTAGTTCGACTGAACAAATCCAGAGACAGATATTTATCCCAAATGATGTCGTCTTGATCAATTTTTAGAGCATGTCTGAATTTCAGTTCGACGGAGTCTGTTGGGTGGTAGGGTAAAAATAGGTTGACAAATTCCCTGTAGGTGAGATCCTCGCTGTGTTCAATTTTGTAGGAATCATCGGTCATGCCGAGCTGAACAAAAACGTGCCAAGCCCTGCTGAACCCTATTTTTCTTATGGTTCCTCTATACATGGTGTTAACGTCACTCAATCCATAGACCTCTCTATAACTTAGTGAGTCTCTGTTGGCGTAGGCTTCAAATTTGCCATAACCCTCAATGTCTAGAAATTCTGTTCTTCTAAACAGATGTTGATACGGGATGTATTTGTAGCTGCCTTCTTGTATGAATTTGGCAGCACCTCCTTGTCCGGCCAAAACAACATTTCTAGGATTCCAAGTGAATTTATAATTCCAAAGGTTGTTGTCCGATTCAGGAGCGATCAAACCTCCAGTGAAGGATTCAAACAACAGCATTTTTCCTCCCACGGCTTTTATTTTGTCAATGGTTTCCATTGCGCTCATATGGTCAATGCCAGGGTCACATCCAATTTCATTCAAAAAGATCAAACCCGCATCGATTACTTCTTGATTCATGGCTTTGAGCTCTGGACTGACATAAGATGCCGTAACCAGGTGTTTTTTAAACAACAAGCATTCTCTAGCGACCTCAATGTGAAGAGCAGCTGGTAGCATCGAAATGACCAAATCGGATTGTTTGACTAAAATTTGTCTCTTTTCGAGATCGGCCACGTTCAAAGGAATGGCCGTAAAATAGTTAGAATAGTCATTAAATCGTTTGAGATGAGACACTTGCAAATCGGCTATTGTCAGATGCAATTCCTGGGATTGAGCTTCCTTTAGTAAAAATCTAATTAAATGAGATGCCGACTTACCAGCGCCAAAAATTAATACATGTCGCATTAAAATAAAATTTGGTTTAATTTTTCTATTAAACGATCAACAATAGCGTTTTCAAAATGTAAATAAACAAAAAAAACTTGGGTCTATATTGTACTTCAAGTTATTTGAATTTTTCTAATTTTACCCCCTAAACCAGACGCCATGGAAAATGCCCATAAAGTTGCGAAAACGATTTTTTTGGAATTGCTTGGTATCGAAAATGCCAAAATAAACTACCAATCTGATCCTGCCGAATTGCATAAAATTACAGTTGCTGAGAAGCTTGGGCAAACATCAAGTTCTGGAGCTTTAGCAATCAATACAGGTGAATTTACAGGAAGATCGCCAAAGGATCGGTTCATTGTAATGGACGAAATCACTAAGGATCGCGTTTGGTGGGGCAAGGTCAATCTCCCCTTTGATCCGGATAAATTCGAGAGTCTGAGACAAAAAATGACCAGCTATCTGTCTGGAAAAACTTTGTATGTAAGAGATTGTTTTGCATGTGCTGAGAAGGAATACCAGAAACCGCTTCGTGTTGTCGCTGAATTACCTTGGAGTTCAATGTTCGTTTACAATATGTTTATCCGTCCAACGGAGGAGGAACTTTTTTCTTTTATCCCTGAATGGACCGTACTGAATGCACCAGGGTTTTTATCGGATCCCGAAATTGATGGTACTCGACAATCTAATTTTGCCATTTTGAATTTTACCAAAAAAATGATTCTCGTCGGCGGAACTGGCTATACGGGCGAAATTAAAAAGGGCATGTTTTCTGCCTTGAATTTTTTATTGCCAGTATACCACAATACACTTCCAATGCACTGTAGCGCTAATGTTGGCACCGATGGTCAGACTGCAATTTTCTTTGGCTTGTCAGGTACTGGAAAAACTACACTGTCCGCGGTTCCAGAGCGCAAATTGATAGGCGATGACGAGCATGGCTGGACGGCCAAAGACAGCGTTTTCAACATGGAAGGAGGATGTTATGCCAAGGTGATAAACCTCACTGAAGAAAATGAACCTGATATTTTTAGAGCGATTCGTCCTGGAGCACTTCTCGAAAACGTTACGATGGATGCCAAAGGTGAAGTCGATTTTACGGATTCTAGTATAACTCAAAACACAAGAGTCAGTTATCCAATTGATTTTATCAATAACATACAAGTACCCTCTATAGGCTATAACCCTAAACACATTTTTTTCCTGACAGCCGATGCATTTGGAGTTCTCCCCCCAATTTCAAGACTCAATCCTAATCAGGCTGCCTATCATTTTATTTCTGGGTATACGGCGAAGGTTGCTGGTACTGAGTTGGGAGTCGATGAACCTGTTCCTAATTTTTCTGCATGTTTTGGAGCGCCATTCATGCCTTTGCACCCGACTAAGTATGCTGAGATGTTAAGTCAAAAAATGCATGATTCTAAGGTTAGTGTCTGGCTGATCAATACAGGATGGACAGGCGGGCCATATGGCACTGGTTCTCGAATGAAACTAAAATATACAAGAGCCATGATAAATGCGGCCTTGGAGCATCAATTAGACCATGAAGCCTATCAGACGCATCCGATTTTTAATTTGGAAATGCCTCTCAACTGTCCAGGCGTTCCTTCCGAAATTTTAAACCCAAAAAATACTTGGGACGATTCGGAAGCCTATGATGCAAAAGCCCATTATTTGGCGAAAATTTTTAAAGAAAATTTCCAACAATTTGAATCCTTTGCTAGTCAAGAAATTCTATCTGGAGGGCCCAGATAAATCAGAGCTTACTTCTTATTAACCTCGGCGATATATTTCTCCAGTGCCATGGTCATCGACGGATTTTCGGCTGAGGGGGCGATGATTTGCGCAACAAGACCTCTATCTTGAACTGCTCTAAGGGTGCTGTTGCCAAAAACGGCAATTAAGGTGTTATTTTGTTCGAAGTCAGGAAAATTGTGAAACAAGGAGTCTATTCCAGAAGGGCTGAAAAACACCAGAACATCATAGTAAACATCGCTAAGATCGGATAAGTCACTGATGACTGTTTTGTAAAATATCGCTGGTCTATATTGAATATTGAGCTTGTCTAATACCTCTGTAATTTCAGGCGCAACCTTGTCTGTTGTTGGGAAAAGAAACCTTTCTTCCTTATGCTTTTTCACCATTGGAGCCAATTCAGCCACTGTTCTTTTGCCGACGTAAATGCGCCGTTTGCGGTAAACCACATATTTCTGAAGATAAAAGGCAATGGCTTCTGATAAGCAAAAGTATTTCATGTCATCGGGCACCTTGAATCGCATTTCTTCTGCAATTCTAAAATAGTGATCCACGGCGTTTCGGCTGGTAAGAATCACAGCAGAAAAGTCTTTCAAGTCAATTTTCTCCTTTCTAATGTCTTTGGCATCGACGCCTTCCACATGTATAAATGGTCTGAAATCAATTTTAACTTTTAGTTTGTCTATCAAATTGAAATAAGGTGAATTCTCGGCTTTGGGCTGTGGTTGAGAAACCAACATGGTTTTCACTTTCATAGGGAGTAAATTGATTACAAGACGTTATTGACAAATTTCCAAAGGACCGCCAATGGAGCTATTTCAAAGGCGCAAATGTACAAAATAAATAAGAGCCATTGTCTTCTTATCAAAAATCTGAAGCGAAAAAAAGTTGTGACAAAGCCAAGAAACAGAATGATGACCCCTAAGAATAGCGTAAAATAGACCATCCATATCCTTGGCCCGAAACTGTAAACAGTAAGCATATTTATCAACAACAACCACAATCCAAAAAAATGTAAGGAATTCATTTTTTGAAAAACAAATGCACTCATTTGATGCTCTATCTTTAACCAACGACCAGTTCCAAGCTCCAGAAGACGCTTTAGTGGAAAATAAACCAATAAGATTAAAATATAAAAATAGATGACGGCCAAAGGAATTTCAGAAACAGTGCCTTGTTCTTTTTGATATAGACTCAAAAAAGTAGATCCAGCCAAGATGAACTGAAAAAAAAGCAATAAATCGAATTTTTGAATCACAAACAGACCTGACCGCTTGTGAATTTGGTTGTAGGTACCATAGCCTGTCAATCGCAGAAAGTCGCTGAATCTTTTGGGTTGAATAAGCTTACAAAGCATCAGCAAGAAGGCCGAGATTAAGAATAATAAATTGTACTGGTCTAATGTTGTCACGGCTTTAAATTATCGTCAAAAGTAGAAAGAAAAACCAACATGACAGGACTCCATCAAAAACTGTATTTTTGTAGAAATTCAACATCAGGATGCAAGAAATCCAATTCAATGATTCTTTAATCATCATTCCTACTTTTAACGAAGTCGATAATATTGGTCGACTGTTGAGAGAAGTTATGAATGTAGAGTTTCCCCTTGACGTTTTAGTAGTTGATGATGCTTCATCGGATGGAACAGTCCAAGCAGTCAGAGCTTTAATTGTTGAGTTTGAAGATCGGATTACTTTGATACAACGACCTGAAAAATTAGGTTTAGGCACTGCCTATATTGCTGGATTTAAGTGGGCTCTTTCAAGACATTATTCATACATCTTCGAAATGGATGCCGATTTTTCTCATCGACCCGAAGAACTAGTGAAGCTGTATAATGCTTGTCATGTAGACGAATTTGATGTGGCTATAGGGTCTCGTTACAAAAAGGGAATTAGGGTGGTCAATTGGCCATTTGGGAGAATAATTTTGTCCTTAGGAGCCTCTTGGTACGTGCGGTTGATTACGGGAATGCCAGTCAGCGATCCTACTGCAGGGTTTATTTGTTACCGAAGAAGAGTTCTCTCTTACATAAAACTGGATGAAATCAAATTTATCGGCTACGCATTCCAAATTGAAATGAAATTTAGAGCCTATCAAATTGGTTTTCGAATGGTGGAGGTGCCCATTGTCTTTTTTGACAGAGAACGAGGCGTTTCAAAACTGAGTAAAGGTATAATTAAAGAGGCTATCTTTGGCGTAATCAAAATGAAGTTCAATAGCTTATTTGGAAAATTTAATGAAAACTAATAGTCATTTATTGATTAAAAATGGTCAGATTGTCAACGAGGGAAAGTCCTTTTGTGCTGACATTCTCATTGTCAATGACCGCATTCATCAAATTGCCTCAAATATATCGCCAAAACAAGATACCAAAATCATTGATGCCACAGGACTTGTTGTACTCCCTGGTATTATAGACGATCAAGTCCATTTCAGAGAACCAGGGTTGACACACAAGGCGACCATCGAAACAGAGTCGAAGGCCGCTGTTGCTGGAGGGATAACTACCTTTATCGAAATGCCCAATACCAATCCTCAGACTACAACCATTGAAAAGTTAGAGCAGAAGTTCGACGTGGCTACTGCCACTTCATGGGCCAATTACTCTTTCATGTTCGGAGGAACCAATGATAATTTGGATGAGGTAATGAGGCTCGACCCAAAAAAAGTGGCTGGTTTGAAATTGTTTCTAGGTTCATCGACTGGAAATATGCTTGTAGATGATTTGGAAGTTCTCGAAAAGATTTTTTCGAACACTGATTTAGTCATATCAGCACATTGTGAAGATGAAACCACCATCAAAGACAATTTAGACGCACATCTTAAGACCTATGGAGAGGACATTCCTATGCGTTGTCACCCGGAAATTAGGTCTGCGGAAGCTTGTTATATATCCTCGTCTCGTGCCATAGCTCTCGCCAAAAAAACGGGAGCCCGATTGCACGTATTTCACTTGTCTACTGCCAAGGAAATGGCTTTGTTTAGAAACGACATTCCCTTAGAGCAAAAGAAAATTACAGCGGAAGTTTGTATTCATCATCTTTGGTTTTCGGATGAAGATTATCAAGATAAGGGGAGTTCGATCAAATGGAATCCAGCGGTCAAGTCGGCTAAAGATCGTGAAGCCCTTTGGGAAGCTTTGCTCGATGATCGAATTGATGTCATCGCTACAGACCACGCACCTCATACTTGGGAAGAAAAAAACCAGACTTACACTAAGGCGCCCTCGGGAGGTCCAATGGTTCAACACGCTCTCCCACTGATGCTCGAATGCGTAAGAATGGGAAAAATTGACTTACCAAAAGTTGTACAGAAAATGTGTCACAATCCAGCCATCCTTTTCGACATTAAGGATCGAGGTTTTGTGAGAGAAGGTTATTTTGCCGACTTGGTATTGGTTAATTCCCATGATCCCATTCAAGTAAAGAAAGAGCAGTTGCTCTACAAATGTGGGTGGTCTCCAGTCGAAGGTTTGACATTGCATTCTCAAGTCAAGTACACCATTCTGAACGGACAATTGGTTTACACTAACGGACAGGTCAATGACCTACGAGCTGGCCAGAGACTAACTTTCAACAGATAGGTATGACGAATCGATTTTTTATTTTGACTCTAGTGATCTTGCTCGTGACAGCATGTGAAATGGGCAGCGTTGATGGACCTAAAAAACCAAAAAAATTGTTATCAGAAGAAAAGATGATTGAGGTGTTGTATGACATGTCGGTGTTGAATTCTGCCAAAAACATAAATAAAATGGTTTTGGAAAAAAAGGGTATCGCTCCTGTGGATTTTGTGTACCATAAATATGGTATTGACAGCGCTCAATTTGCAGAAAGCAGTGCTTATTATACTTACAAAAGCGAGGTCATTCAAAGAATTTATGACAGCGTATTGGGAAGACTTGAGAAAGACAAGGCCTTCTTTGAGGCAATTTATGCTAAGGAACAGGCCAAGGAGGATTCTCTGAACAAATTGACTTTCAAATACCGGGATTCTATCAAAAACCTTAAGGAACGGGCCTTAAATACCATGCCGTTTAAGATTCCTTCTGGAGAAATGCGCAGCAAGAAGAGATTGAGTCCGAAAGAGATTGATACTTTAGGCCTAGAGTATTAGTTATTTTACTCCCATCATACAGGGTTCTGTTGGCCATAGAACGGATACTGGCTCTGGTTATTCTCCTTTGTTTCCCTGTCATTTTACTTCTTAAAGCGTCTGACCACAATGCTATGGTCAGCATGGATTTGCTCGCCACCCTTTTTGGTGCTTTTGTTGAAAGCCCTTGGGCAATTTGCTGCAAAACATTCTTCCACTCCCAATTTTCACTCACGAGTATAAACCGTTCATTAGAGACTTCACTGTTCATTAAATCAGTCATGGCAGTAACCACATCGTCTACATGTACAAATCCAGTCCGACCAGTTGGATAATATTTCAATCCTCTTTGAACCATGGTAAAAATGGCACCGCTTCCAGAACGCCAAAAACCAGGTCCAAAGATAACACCTGGGTTGACTATCACCGCCTTGAGACCTTCTTGAGTTCCTCTCCAAACTTCCATTTCTCCACCATACTTGGTCAATGAATAGGCTGATGGCTGTTTGTCGGCTTGCCAATCCTGTTCTTCATTAATAGGTTCCTCCGCATTGTTCGTAGATCCTAGAGCCGCTATAGAACTGACATAACATAATTTTTCGATCTTAAACTGAAGACATAAGTTGACCACATTGGCTGTTCCAGCAATGTTGACTTGCCTCATTTTAAAATAATCGTAAGGCTGAAAAGATATCAATGCGGCGCAATGATAAACTTTAGTGACTCCACTAAAGGCGGTTTCTAAACTTGGAACGTCCAAAATATCGCCTTCAACCCATTCTATCTTTTGAAACAAAGCCTCAGCATCTCGGCTGTAATATGAAAATATGCGCTTGACTTTGTCTAAACGCTTAGGATTGCGAAAAATGGCCCTGACTTTTTTTCCTTGCGTTGTCAATTGGAAGAGTAGATGACTACCCAACAGTCCTGTACCTCCTGTAACTAATATCATAGGACGAATTTAGGGCTTTTTCTTTTCTCATAAATTGAATGCTATATCTTTGTGAAAATTTGCAATCAAATGGCTCAGAATTTAGTCGAAGAATTAAGATGGCGTGGTTTGCTTCACGATATGACCCCTGGGACCGAAGAAAAACTTCAGAAAGAAATGACTACGGCCTACATTGGCTTTGACCCAACTGCGGATGCGTTGCATGTAGGTAGCTTGGTTCCTGTGCTGTTGTTGGTTCATTTGTTTCGAGCTGGCCATAAGCCAGTGGCCCTTTTGGGTGGTGCAACTGGTATGATTGGAGATCCCTCTGGAAAAAGCGACGAACGCAATTTGCTTGACGAGGCTACTCTACAGCACAATGTCAATGGCATCAAAACCATTTTGGAAAAATATTTAGATTTCAACAGTTCCGCATCCAATGCACCTTTGTTGGTGAATAACTACGACTGGATGAAATCGTTCACTTTTATTGAGTTTGCAAGAGAAGTTGGAAAGCGCATCACCGTCAATTATATGATGTCGAAGGATTCTGTAAAAAAACGACTTCAAGGTGATTCTGGAGCGGGTATGTCATTTACCGAATTCACTTACCAGTTGATACAAGGCTACGACTTTTACCATTTGCACAAGCATTACGGTTGTGAGCTGCAGATGGGTGGCAGCGACCAATGGGGCAATATTACTACGGGCATGGAACTGGTCCGACGAATGAATCCAGATCAGGACACTAACGCTTTTGCCTTGACTTGCCCTTTAATCACCAAGTCGGATGGTTCTAAATTTGGCAAATCGGAGTCGGGAAATGTTTGGTTGACTCCAGAACGAACCTCAGTATTTAAATTCTACCAATTTTGGCTCAATGTGTCTGACGAGGATGCCGAGAAATACATTAAAATTTTCACCTTTTTGGATAAAATGACCGTCGATCAACTCATAGGTGCTCATCAAGAAGCACCTCATTTGAGAGGATTGCAAAAACGTTTGGCTTTAGAGGTGACCAGTTTTGTCCACGGAGAAGACAGCACCAGGCAAGCCGAACAAGCATCAGACATTCTCTTCAGTAAAAATTTTAAAACGGACATCCAAGGACTAGACGAATCTACATTTAACGAAGTGTTTGAGGGTGTGCCGAAGGTTAATTTGCCGAAGTCAGAACTCACCAATGGTATGGATATGATTGGCGCCTTGTCTGCCAAAACGCAATTTCTTCCTTCTAACGGTGAAGCGCGACGTGCCTTACAAGAGCAATCTATTTCAGTCAACAAAGAAAAGGTTGGGCTCGATTATACGCTCTCCTCTTCAGACTTAATTCACAACGCTTACGTGGTGATCAACAAAGGCAAAAGGCAGACTTTTATTATTAAGTTCGTTTAAAATTTAAGTCAACAGTACAGTAAAAGTTCCAAAGAATAAGACGTGCAGTAGCAGTAGGTGATTGGCGAAGGCTTGAGGGCGATCGACAACCAAGCTGTGATACAGCAATTGTAAAGGTATTGCTGCGATGAGCCAGCCGAGATAATTGGACAAGGGAGCTGTACCTGATTCAAAAGTCCAATAGTCGAACAAGGGAGCTACGGGCTCTATACAGAGGTCAATCAACACCATTAAAACACTGCCTAAAAGTGCGGCTAGTATCATGCGCTTTGGGAAAATTAGGGCAGACACTGCACCAGTCATAAAGGTCAAACTGACCCAATTGGCGCCAATCAATATTGGAACTCCCACAAATTTCGAACCCAGATTGTCGCCATACTCATAAGATCCAAATATCAATCCTGTTTGAACGCCCACTATTTCTACGATCAAACCAAACACATAAACTAAGACAACAGTGGTGATGACTCTTTTGTTAAAATCGTTGAGATTGATCAACATCAAAACAAAGCACAATAGCAAATTCAGAGGTGTGAGTTGCAAAAATAACTCTCGATTGCCGAATAGAATGCCAAGAATGCCAGAGCAAAATACCAGCCAAATGACTCCAGTCGAAATCCACATGACCTTGTTTACGGGAAGAAATAGCTTTTTAATCATTTTGTATCAAATCAGTTACAATTTTTGCTGACAACAGGCATAAAGGAATGCCACCCCCTGGGTGAACGCTACCCCCACAAAAAAATAGATTCTTGATATGACGGGAAAAATTGGCATGCCTCAAAAAGGCCGACATTGCGCCGTTACTCGATGAGCCATAGAGTGCGCCTTGATGCGAGCCTGTTCGCTCGGCAATCATTGGTGGTGTTATGATATATTCCTCTTCAATGAGCGAGCCGAGGTCTTTCTTCAGAGTGAATTGCAGATGTTGTAAAACCGCTTCGCGCAATTGATTAACCATGCTTTCCCAGTCCTGCCCAGAGTCACAAGGTGTGTTGATCATGACAAACCAATTTTCACATCCTTTTGGTGCATCACCAGCCACATCCCTAGAAGTGATGTTGACGTAAATGGTCGGATCTAGTGGGACTGTTTGGTTCTTAAAAATAGCTTCAAATTCTGCTTTATAGTCCTCCGAGAAAAAGATGTTGTGCAATTCAAGATTTGGAAAAGTGGATTTGACGCCCCAGTAAAAAATGATGGCAGAACTCGATCTGTCTTCTTTCAAAATGCGTTCAGGGGCCTTTTGACGGGGAAGCAAGTGGCGATAGGTGGGAACTACATCCATGTTGGAAACCACCAAATCGGCATCTACGGTTTCAGTCCCAGTCTGAATACCAATGGCTTTGTTTTGTCTAACTAAAATTTCATCTACCTTTTTGTTGAGGTGTATGGAGACACCGCATCTTTTGGCCAGTTCTGCAATGGATTCACTAATGGATACCATGCCTTTTTTGGGCACAAAAGTGCCATAGTGCTGTTCCAAGTGTTGAACCAGAGTCATAATACCTGGAGTTTGGAATGGGTTAGACCCATTGTAAGTGGCAAATCGGTCATAGAGTTGCACCAAATGAGATTCCTCAAGCTGTTTTTGATTGACCTGATGCAAGCTCTGTCCAATTTCGAATAGGGATAAATGCTTGATGCATTCCCAAGTTTCTTTGCGCAATAGGCCCCGCCATTTGTGGAGTGATTGCTCCAGAAAAAGGGGAGCAGTCAGTTCGTACTTCAGTTGAGCGCGATCGAGATAAGTCTTCAGTCTCGCTGCAGGAACTCCAAGTTGATCCTCCACTTCTTTCAGGTAGGCTGATTGGTCGGCATAGGCATTTAAAATAGTCCCGTCTTTCCAAAAGTATTTGCACCCAATATTCTTCTTGGTGTATTGAAAATGGTCTTCCGCTTGTTCCCCAGCCAGCTCAAATAGTTCAGTAATAAAATGAGGCATAGTAAAGAGCGAAGGCCCCGCATCAAAACGGTAATTACCTATTTTGAAGGATGAAAGTTTACCTCCTACGAAACCATTGGTTTCATAAATGGAGACCTGATGTCCAGCAACGGCCAATCGCACCGACGCGGCCATTCCTGCAATGCCTGATCCAATTATAACTACTTTCATCAATTTTTATCATTGCAAAAGTCAGTTATATTTATTTGAAATTATACCGTAATGACTAATTTTTAGCAAGATGTTTTAAACAATTGCTATTAAAAATCAAATTACCATTAGATTACATCCTCTGACGTCAGAGTCGTCAAAACGGCCTAACACTTCAAAGCTTTGATCAGAATGCAATCGGCCTAGATCTTGAGTGGCTAGAAAGGAGCAGGAATGCAGATTGGCCAAATCGATAATGTTAAGACCGCCAGTAGCGCCAAGTTTTGCGATTTGGAAAGGGTCTTCTTGCTCTCTAACTAAGGCTTTCATCCATGGAGGGCAATGGAACGAGCCGTTACCTTTGGAATAGGCCTGACTCAATAACTCTGTCATGCCGTATTCACTGTGGATTTGATCAAGGTTAAAAGCGTTAGCCAAAATGCCATGAACCTCGCTTCTTATTAATTCTTTCCGCCTGCCCTTCATGCCTCCAGTTTCCATCAGAATAGTGTGCTTAAGGGGTTGTGGAAATTGTTCGGCCAAATCGAGTAGAGCAAAGGTCACACCGATTAGAATAGTAGGTTGTTGAGCTGCTTCAAGTTGAGCGATTACCTCAGTCAATGCATTGAGATTGTTCAAGTAAAATCCGTTGGCTTGATGCGGCGATAGGGTCATCCAATCTTCCACCATGGAGACCAGAGACGCATCGTTTCTTTCGGAGTAGGAGGGCAACAAGGCTAAAACAGCGTAGTTACTAATAGGGCCATAGAACGTTTCAAAACCTTTACGACCGCTCTTTTGATATAATTGCAGGTCCGCAACATGATGTTGGCTGCGAATAATGCCTGTTGTTCCGCTACTTCTGAAGGTTTTTTGGATTTGAGGATTCCCTGAAATTACTTTTTTAGTTTTGAAAAATTCAATAGGCAAAAAGGGAATGCTTTCGATGGAATGGATGTCTGAGGGGTGCTTACAAAGCAAGTCGCAATAAGAGCGGTATATGGGGTTATTTTCGAACTGATATTGGAAAATCTCCCAAGTTGCGCGTTCAAATTCGGCAGTCGAAGCAATCGAAAAAATGTCCTGTTGAGTTATCACCAATGCCTTAAAAAACAAAAGTACGAAAAACCAAGCCCCAGATAGAATAAACGGCAAAGTACTTCATACCTTATAACGGAGACTATCAAGTGACATAATTGATAACTTTCTGGTAATATAGCATTTAGCAATAGCCCGATAATATTTCTTAAATTTACCTCCACTAATTAAGAGATTGCACAATGAATCCGAGTGATGTTAAGATTTTACTGGTTGATGATGATCCAGACATTTTAGAAATTTTAACTTATAACCTCACAAAAGAGGGCTATCAGGTGGTTACGGCCGAAAATGGTGTTAAAGCGGTTAAAAAAGCCAAAAAGGAAAAGCCTGACCTCATTATCTTGGATGTGATGATGCCAGAAATGGACGGCATACAGGCCTGCGAACAAATTAGATCAATTCCCGAGTTGGACCATGTTTTAATTACTTTTCTCACTGCAAGAGGAGAAGATTATTCTCAATTGGCTGGATTCGAAGCAGGAGCAGACGATTACATTACTAAACCCATCAAGCCAAAACTTTTAATTGGAAAAGTGGCTTCTTTGTTGCGTCGCTTGGGATCTAAGGAGGCAGATTTGAGAGTTGTTATTGATTCATTGACTTTAGACCGTGATGCCTACACGGTCATTCAAGACGGTTTTGAACATGCCCTGCCGCGTAAAGAATTTGAACTGCTGTCTTTATTGATATCAAAACCAGGGAAGGTTTTTAAACGAGATGAGATTTTAGATAAGGTTTGGGGTAATGACGTTGTAGTTGGCGGAAGAACAATAGACGTTCATATCCGAAAGTTGAGAGAAAAAATTGGAGACAATCGAGTTGAAACGGTCAAGGGCGTTGGGTATAAGTTTTCGGAATAGATAGTCCTCGCAGATATGAAAAAATCTTACAAATTCGCCGTTGGAACAGCTGCTCTGTACAGTTTTATTCAGTCCGTTTGCATCTTTTTAGCAATGATTTTTTTTGAAAATCTCCAGTGGCTTTGGCTCTTGGCAACCGCTGCCGTTTCCTTTCTTTTGGTTTTTGGCTTGGTCCAATACCGGATAGAATATTTTATTTACAAGAAAGTAAAACAAATTTATGATGATCTTACCCTTCTTGAATCCACGTCTTTGGTAAAAGACCAGATCACTACTGACATGACTTCTTTGACTCAAGAAATTGACAAGTATGCTCGAAATAAAAAGTTAGAAATAGAGACTTTAAAAATCAGAGAGACTTATCGAAAGGAATTTGTTGGCAACGTGTCGCATGAATTGAAAACCCCTCTTTTTACGGTTCAGGGGTATATTTCCACCTTGATCGATGGTGCGAAAAACGACCCTGAGTTGTTGTCAAAGTATTTAAAAGGGGCCGAAAAGGGCGTCGAAAGATTGACCTTTATTGTCAAAGATTTGGACATGATAACCCAATTGGAGGCAGGAATTATGACCTTGGACAAGACTGAATTTGATATTTTGGAGGTAGTTAAAAATGTATTTGAACTTTGTGAGATGAAGGCAAATCGAAAAAACATCAGTCTCATTTTTGTTCAAAATTACAAGGATCCTATAAGGGTCATAGGTGACCAACAGCGTTTACAACAAGTAGTTTCCAATTTGATTGTTAATTCCATTAAATACGGCAGTCAAAACGGAACAACTGAGGTTGCCGTTGAGAATTTGACCAAGAACAAAGTAATTGTTCGAATAACGGACAACGGAGAAGGAATTGACAAATTTCATATTCCCAGAATTTTTGAACGTTTTTATAGAGTGAATAAAAATGGGTCTAGAAAAGAAGGCGGTTCAGGCCTTGGATTGGCTATTGTCAAACACATTTTGGAAGCACACGACGAAAAATTATTTGTCGAGAGTGCAGTAGATACCGGTAGCGAGTTCTCTTTTACGCTGACCAAAGCTTCAGCACCACCACAATAATGTTTTGACTCAAAAGTTTATCTTTACCAAAAGATTTTAACTTGGGCAGTAAGAACAAACTCCGACGATTTAAGGAAAATGAAACTTTTGAGAATGTCTTCCAGCCTTCTCGTGAGGAGTTGATCTCTAATAGTTTTCAATATAAGGGTCGTTGGCGTGAACTGGTATTTAAAAATGACAGACCTATCATCTTGGAATTGGGCTGTGGCAAAGGAGAATATACCTTAGCCTTGGGTAAACTGAGACCGGAAATCAACCATATAGGTATTGACATTAAGGGAGCGAGGTTTTGGAGAGGCGCAAAAACAGCCTTAGAAACTGGTTTAGACAATGTGGCTTTTTTAAGAATGCAAATCGAGCTCATTGCTTTTGCTTTTGATCAGGAAGAAATCGATGAAATTTGGATAACATTTCCCGATCCACAAATCAAATACAAGCGGACCAAACACCGTATGACCAATCCCGAATTTCTCAATCTTTATCAAAATATTTTAAAACCCGAGGGAATTGTTCATTTGAAAACTGACAGTGAGTTCATGCACGGTTATACTCTCGGTTTGCTGCAAGGTCTGGGGCATGAAATTCTGTACAGCAACCACAATGTTTATAAATCTGATCATACCCCAGAACTGGTGCGTACGGTTCAAACCTTCTATGAGTCGCAATATTTGGCTAAAAATAAGCCCATAACTTATCTCCAATTCAAATTTAAAGGCTAGTGGAGGCTACTTTTCTATTTTTATTGGGATTTTCAGTCGCTGCAGTTGGAGTAATTCCTCCTGGATTGCTCAACATATCGGCCGCAAAAATTAGCGTTACGGTTGGTTATCAGCGATCGGTGAGTTTCTCTATTGGTGTGTGTTTGGTAGTATTAGTGCAAACTTTGGTCGCTTTGCTTTTTTCGCGCTATATTTCTGAACATCCCGAGGTTGTGTCTGTTCTCAAACTAGTCGCCGTGGTAATTTTTCTGTTAGTAGGCATCTATTATGGTTTTATTGCTCGGCCTAAGTCGACGGAGTTGAGCACAGTGGATATGAGCAGTAAGAAAAGTTACTTATTCCAAGGCATGTTTCTTTCGGCAATTAATTTTCTTCCCATACCATATCAAGCCTATATGGCTTTGACCTTCTCCTCTTGGGACTGGTTTCATTTTGATGCCTATGAGAATGGTCTTTACATTGCGGGTGCCACCATGGGAACTTTTAGCACTTTGTATGTTTATATTTTCTTTTTCGATTCCCTCAAGCACCTGAGGATGCTCTCGCCCCAGAATATGAATTACATCATCGGACTGGTATCAGGCCTCATAGCATTGATTACCTTTTACAGCAGTTTCACGTCATGACAAAATTAGCCCCAAAGGATTTTTATCATTTGATTTATGAAGTCGTTCTGCAAATTCCTGAAGGGCGCGTGACCAGCTACGGAGCTATTGCCAGTTTTTTGGGAGCCAAAGGAAGCTCTCGAACCGTTGGGTATGCCTTAACGGTATCAAAAAAGGGAGAAATTCCTGCCCATAGGGTGGTTAACCGCAATGGCTTGTTGTCGGGCAAACACCATTTTGGAGGACCCGATGTGATGCAGCAACTCTTGGAATCGGAAGGGGTGAAGGTTGAAAAGGATCAGGTGGTTGATTTTAAGAATCGTTTTTGGGACCCCTCCCAATTCCTTCAGCCTCTTGGGTAATAAATTCTAACATTACCAGTATATTTGCAATCTAGATCAATTCCTAACAGGTGTCCATGACTTTTGACAAACAGGCAGTACTCAATGCTTTGAAAACAATTACCGCTCCAGGGGAAGCCGAAAATATGGTGGACAGTGGAGTGGTTAAAAATGTAGTCATCTTTGGAGACGAAGTGATCGTAGACGTAACCATCTCGAACCCTACCCTACAAGCCAAAAAAAGAATTGAGGTCGACATCATGAAAACCATCCACGACTTGGTTTTTGAAAAGGCAAAGGTTCAGGTTCGCGTTACCGTCAACTCTCCTGCAGCTGCGACAGCTGCGACCATTAAGGGACAACCTATTAAAGGCATTCAAAATATTATTGCAGTCGCTTCAGGAAAGGGAGGTGTAGGAAAAAGTACTGTTACCGCCAATTTGGCGGTGACTTTGTCAAAAATGGGATTTAAGGTTGGGGTATTAGATGCCGACATTTACGGCCCTTCCATTCCAATGATGTTTGACGTCTTTGACCAACGACCGCTTTCAGTAGAGGTGGATGGCAAGGCTAAGATGAAACCCGTCGAGAGCTACGGAGTTAAAATCTTGTCCATAGGGTTTTTTACCAAGCCCGATCAAGCTGTAATTTGGAGAGGTCCAATGGCTTCAAAAGCCTTAAACCAAATGATTTTTGATGCCGACTGGGGATTTTTAGATTTTCTTATTGTCGACTTACCTCCCGGAACAGGAGACATTCATTTGAGCATTATGCAGGCCATGCCCGTTACAGGTGCTGTGGTAGTGAGCACTCCGCAAGCCGTTGCCCTGGCTGATGCTCGAAAGGGCGTAGCCATGTTTCAGCAAGAGAGCATTCAAGTTCCAGTTTTGGGCATTGTTCAGAACATGGCCTATTTCACTCCTCAAGAATTGCCAGATAATAAGTACTACATTTTTGGGAATGGGGGAGCAACTTTACTTTCAGAAGATTTAGGCGTTCCTTTCTTGGGGGAAGTCCCAATAGTTCAAAGTATTCGAGAAGCTGGAGATGTAGGGAGACCTGCAGCTCTTCAAGATCATGGTCCATTGCCTGAGGTTTTCGAAAGCATCACCAAAAATATGGTGGCAGAAATGGTGAAACGCAATAAAAGCTTACCTCCTACAGAGGCGATTAAAATAACAACTATGGCAGGTTGCTCTGCTCCTAAATAACCGATTATGACCTCAGAAGCTCTAAAAGCAAACGTTGAAAAGGCCTTAGAAGAAATCCGACCTTTTTTGCAAAATGATGGTGGAGACATATCTCTAGTCGGTATTGAAAACATGTCTACGGTTACGGTTAGACTCGAAGGAGCCTGTACAAATTGCAGTGTCAATCAAATGACCTTGAAATCAGGTGTCGAGATGACTATCAAGAAGTACGCCCCCCAAATTGAAACGGTAATCAACATTTAACGGTTATGATAAAAACTGACGTTCTAATAATTGGCGCTGGTCCAACTGGATTGTTTGCAGTTTTCGAAGCAGGATTACTCAAGTTGCGTTGTCATTTGATCGATGCCTTGGTACAGCCAGGGGGTCAGTGTACTGAGATTTACCCCAAAAAACCAATTTATGACATTCCTGGGTTTCCCGAAATTTTGGCCGGCGAACTTGTCAATAATTTAATGGAACAGTGCAAACAATTTGAGCCTGGATTTACCTTGGGTGAACGTGCCGAGTCGATTGAGAAACAAGCAGACGGTTCGTTTGTGGTGACTACCAATCTGGGGACAGCTCATCATGCCAAAGTAGTGGCTATTGCTGGAGGACTTGGAAGTTTTGAGCCTAGAAAACCTTTGATTGATCGGATTGAATTCTACGAATCCAAAGGTGTGTCCTATGCCATCAAAGATCCTGAAATCTATAGCAACAAGAAAGTGGTGATTTCTGGAGGAGGTGATTCGGCACTAGACTGGTCTATTTTTTTGGCCAATGTGGCCTCCGAAGTCACCTTAATCCATCGTAGAAACGAATTCAGAGGGGCTTTGGACTCCGTGGAAAAAGTACAGCGCTTGAAACAAGATGGTTTAATCAATTTGATCACTCCAGCGGAAGTCATTGGGTTGGAGGGTAAGGATCAATTGGAAGCCGTTATGGTGCAGAAGGAAGGAGAAGGCGCAAGGTTATTGTTAACCGATGCCTTCATTCCTCTTTTTGGATTGACTCCAAAACTTGGTCCAATCGCGGATTGGGGTCTTGAAATTGAAAAGAATGCCATTAAGGTTGACAATGCGTTAGACTATCAAACCAACATTCCTGGCATCTTTGCCATTGGAGATGTCAATACCTATCCAGGCAAAATGAAACTTATTTTATGTGGTTTTCATGAAGCTACATTGATGTGTCAATCTGCGTATAAAATTATTCATCCCAATAAAAAATCAATTTTTAAATACACCACTGTTAGCGGAGTAGATGGGTTTGATGGTACTCGAAAAGAGGCTCCCAAATCCGTGGTTAAATCAATTGATTGATGCTCGATATCACCATTCATATCACGGATCGAGAAGGAGTTGTGCACGAGGTTCAAGCTCCAACGGACATGGCAATGAATTTAATGGAAGTGGTCAAAGGTTTTGAGTTGGCTCCTGAAGGCACGATTGGAATTTGCGGGGGTATGGCGATGTGTGCTTCTTGTCAGTGCTACATCGAATCGGATCACCAATTGCCTGAACAATCAGAAGATGAATTGGCAATGTTGTCCGAAGCTTTTTTTGTCAAGCCAAATAGCCGTTTGGGTTGTCAAATCTTAATTTCGGAAGAATTAGATGGCCTCAAATTGACCTTGGCTCCTGAAGAGTAATTAATCGATCAGTATGGATTTTACAACTGGAAGCAGTCTTTCCACAAACAGGGCATAGGCTGCTTCAGAAGGATGCAGACCATCCGTAGCCACTAAGCTTGAATCATTAAGTCCTTCTTGGGTGATGTCGGTTATATTGACAAATGAAACACCTCTTTCATTGCAAACAGACGCTGCATAGGCGTTGTAGTTGATCAAATCAGTCGTTATTTGACTTGGATTTGACATCGACTGACCAAAAGGGGTAAAGGCGTAATCTGGGATTGACACTACAATAACTTTGGTTTTATCTCCACCTGCCTTTGCAATGGCAATATCTAATAGTTGGACAAACTCTGTTTCATAGAGTGAAAAGGGCTTTCCTTGATACTGATTGTTGACACCAATGAGCAAGGAAACCAAGTTGTAATTGTTTGATGTTGAAGCTTCAGAAATAGCTTGAAGTAAATTTGTTGTTGTCCAGCCTGTCTGCGCAATGATGCTCACGCTGATATTCGATCCATCGATCTCATTCTCCAAGGCAGTCTTTAACTGTGCGGGCCAGCGACAAGTGTCGCAAACACTTTCGCCAATAGTGTAGCTGTCTCCAAGAGCTAGGAATCTATAACTAGTATATTGATCGATTGAGTTATTCACGTAATTTGGATTTTCTTTTTTTTCTTGGCATGTCAAGAATACAAGCGAAAGAGCTAAGCTAAGTAGTTTTTGCCAAAATATAAATCTCATAATCAATCAATTTTTCAGTCGGTCAATGCTGTTAAAACACTTTTATTTGAAAGCGTTCAGTCCAGTCACGTCCATACCAGTAATCAACAAATGGATGTCGTGCGTGCCCTCGTATGTGATAACACTTTCGAGGTTCATCATATGCCTCATGATGGGATATTCGCCAGTAATACCCATTCCTCCTAACATCTGTCGGGCTTCTCTAGCAATATTAATGGCCATGTCGACATTGTTTCTTTTGGCCATAGAAATTTGAGCAGTTGTTGCACGACCTTCATTTTTCAACACGCCCAGTCGCCATGCCAATAGTTGTGCCTTGGTGATTTCTGTTATCATCTCAGCCAGTTTTTTTTGTTGAAGCTGAAATTGTCCAATTGGTCTGTCAAACTGCATGCGCTCCTGGCTGTAGCGCAATGCGGTGTCATAGCAGTCCATGGCTGCGCCAATGGCGCCCCATGCGATGCCATATCGGGCAGAATCTAAACAACCTAGGGGAGCTCCCAAACCAGATTTGTTGGGTAATAAATTTTCTTTTGGCACCTTGACGTTGTCAAAAATCAACTCGCCAGTAGCACTTGCTCTGAGCGACCACTTGTTGTGCGTTTCAGGTGTGCTGAATCCTTCCATGCCACGCTCTACAATGAGTCCGTGAATCCTTCCTTCTTCGTTTTTGGCCCAAACTACAGCAATATCGGCAAAAGGGGCGTTTGAGATCCACATTTTGGCACCGTTTAACAGAAAATGGTCCCCCATATCTTTGTAATTGGTCGTCATGCCTCCTGGATTGGAGCCATGATCGGGCTCGGTCAATCCAAAACATCCCATAAATTCTCCTGAAGCAAGTTTTGGAAGATACTTTTGTCTTTGTTCTTCTGTACCATAGGCATAGATAGGATACATCACTAGGGACGATTGCACAGATGCTGTGCTACGAACGCCTGAATCACCGCGTTCGATTTCTTGCATGATTAAACCATAAGAAATTTGATCCAAACCAGCTCCTCCGTATGCCTCAGGAATATATGGACCAAAGGCCCCAATTTCTGCCAATCCAGAAACTATGCTTTTTGGGAATTCTGCCTTCTGAGCAGCTTCCTCAATGATGGGAGAAACTTCCCGCTTGACCCACTCTCTAGCAGCAGCTCTTACTAATTTGTGTTCTTCCGACAGCAAGTCGTCAATACCGTAATAATCAGGAGATTCAAAAAGGTCTGGCTTCATATGTTCTATTTAGTCGGCAAAGTTAAGTATTGTATGAAATAATAAGGTCATTCAGGTAAATAAAGTTCAATCAAACCTTCTGGAACATTGACAAAAATGGTCTTGTTGCTACGATCGACTTTTACAATAAAATCGTCATTAATAGGAATGAGTACACTATTGCTGTGATGATCTATTTCAAAAATGGCTTGAGATGTTTGATCGTTGACTCCAGTAATTTCGCCTACTGGCCCAAAATGCTCATCGGTTACTTTGTATCCTATGACCTCGTGGTAGTAAAATTTATTGCCGTCTAACTTAGGCAGAACACTCATTGGAAGGTAGATGTCACAATGCATGAGCGCATCAGCAGCTTTTTCGTCATCAATATCTTCGAGTTTTAGCCTCAACAAGGCAGACTTATGCAATTGTGCCCCCATGACAAAAAAGGGCATCAATCGGTTGTTTTTCTCAATCAATACAGCATCGAGTCGATGAATAATTTCTGGTTGGTCTGTATCCATTTTGACAAGGAGCTCCCCTTTGAAGCTAAACTTTCGAACAATGGTACCAAAATAAAAGCAATCCTTCTTTTCCATAATTTGTAAAAAAAAACCCGCTACAAAGTAACGGGTTCAAAGATACAACCTAAAAGGAAAGGATTATTCCTCTTCTTTGGTTTCAGTTTCTTCCGAAGAAGCTTCATTAACTGCTTCCTCAGCAACAGCTTCTTCAACAGCAACGGTTTCTTCAACCGCAACAGCCTCTTCCACAACAACAGCTTCTTCTGCAGCAACAGCTTCTTCTGCAACAAGTGCAGCAGCAGCTGCATCCGATTGAGCTTTAGCACGTGCTTCATTAGATGCTTTTTCAGCGGCGTGAGCCTCTGCTGCCTTTTTGGCTTTAGCGCTAGCAAGGGCAGAAGTTTTATCAGCAATTGCTTGTTCTTTTTGGCTCAACCAAGCTTGAAATTTGGCTTCTGCTTCCTCTTCTGTAAAAGCGCCTTTATTCACGCCTCCTTTGAGGTGTTTTTTCATTAGGGCACCTTTGTAAGACAACAATTGTTTTGCTGTATCACTCGGTTGTGCACCAAATTCCAACCATTTCACAGCGCCATCAACATCCAAGTCGATTGTCGCGGGATTTGTATTGGGATTGTAAGTTCCTAGTTTTTCGAGATATCTTCCATCTCTTTTTGAACGGGCGTCCGCAGCGACAATCCAATAGAACGGTTTGCCTTTTTTACCATGGCGCTGTAATCTAATTTTTACTGGCATAGAATTAATTTATGAGGTCACGACCTCGATTATTAATGGAGCGCAAATATAGTATTATTTTGAACAGTTGGTCATTATATTTCTCTTTTTTGATTACTTTAGTGGCATCATTAGTTTACAAATGAAAAGGCTCCTTTTTTCTTTAGGTATTTTATTGGTTTTTGCGGGATGTAAAGACAATTTGCTCTTTAGTGATCCTTCGCTACAAGGACGTCTTAACGACGAATATGTATGGCGAGCCACTAGCTTTTCGGCCACGGTGGTTTCTGACACTATTACAGTAATTGGCTACAGAGGCAACAATGTCTTATTGATCAAAATTCCAGCAACCGCCATCGGGGATTATGGCCTCAATAGCAATTCAATCGCTTCGATAGGATTTGTTCAAGACGGTATGACCTATAGCACATTGAATAATGGTTCCAATGGTTTGGGTGAAAAGAGCGATGGAAATATAGATTTAAAAGAATACAACACTGAGGAAAAGTACATTGCTGGTGAGTTTTGGTTTACTGGGTATTCCGTTGATGGTACTAGCTCTGTCAATTTTACCATTGGACGCATGTTTCGCGTGCCTATTGTCCCTTCTGCCCCGTAGTGCTTTTGACAAATGTTTATAACTGCTTTGCCCTTTGAGTGACTAGAGCAGAGTTTTGTTATATTTTTAGCTTCTAAATTTTTATCCAAATTGTATTTAATTTTTGACACAGAAACTACTGGTTTGCCCAAAAGATGGGGTGCTCCTGTCTCGGATCTCGACAATTGGCCGAGGTGCATTCAGATTGCATGGCAATTGCACGACGAGATGGGTGCTTGTGTCGATCATCAGGACTACTTAATCGTTCCTGAAGGTTTCAATATTCCTTTTGATGCTGAAAAAATTCACGGTATTTCAACTGAATTGGCTCAAACCAAGGGCACACCTCTGGTTGATGTACTGGATGCTTTTTCAGAGGCTTTGTCGAAGGCCAAATTCGTAGTAGGCCAAAACGTTGGGTTCGACCTCAACATCATGGGAGCAGAGTATTTGAGAATTCAAGGCAGCAACCCTTTGGAGGGGAAAGCCATTCTGGACACTTGTACAGAAGATACAGCCTCGATGTGTAAAATTCCTGGAGGGCGCGGAGGAAAATTCAAATTGCCTACTCTGACTGAGCTTCACCATTTTCTATTCGGAGTCCCTTTTAATGAAGCTCATAATGCCACGGCCGATGTAGAGGCCACTGCAAGATGTTTTTTTGAATTGATTAGAACAGGTCAGTTTTCTGATAAACAGTTGAAAGTCGATAAGGACTATTTGGAGCGATTCAAGTCAGTACACCTTGCTGCTGTAGATAATATTGGATTAAAACATGTCAATCTTCAAAAGGCTTCCGCCGATATAGTCAAAGCGCAAAACGAACCAATTGCACCTTCTAAAAAAGCCGCCTTATCCACAGTTTTGACTGAGGCTCCTTTCGCCCATCTTCACAACCACACGCAATTTTCAATCCTACAGTCTACAACCAGTATAGACGACTTGGTAAAAACTGCAGCAGCAATGGCAATGCCCGCCGTGGCCTTGACCGATCATGCCAACATGATGGGCGCTTTTCATTTTGTAAAGGCCATACAAAAACATAACCAATCTTCTGAAAATCAACTCAAAGGTATTTTAGGTTGCGAATTTCAGGTCTGCGAAAACCATTTGGACAAGACTTTTAAAGACAATGGATATCAAGTTGTGTTTTTAGCCAAAAATAAAATAGGGTACAAAAACTTGTCAAAAATGTCCTCTATTGGGTTTACCCAAGGATTCTATTATGTGCCCAGAATCGATAAGGATATCATTGAACGATATAAGGAAGGGATCATTGTCCTCACGGGTAATTTATACGGTGAAGTTCCTTCGAAACTTTTAAATTTAGGAGAAAATCAGGCGGAAGAGGCATTGCTGTGGTGGAAAAGTCAATTTGGCGATGATCTTTATATAGAGTTGATGAGGCACGGACAAGAAGACGAAGACAGGATCAATCCTTCATTGATTCAACTTTCAAAGACCCATGACATCAAATTAATAGCTACGAACAATACTTATTATACCAAAAAGGATAATGCCAATGCGCATGACATTCTGCTTTGCGTCAAGGATGGGGAAAAGCAACAAACTCCAATTGGTCGTGGCCGTGGTTATCGATATGGCCTAGACAATCAAGAATATTATTTCAAGTCCTCGGATGAGATGAAACAATTGTTCATTGATATTCCTGAGGCAATTACGAACATTGCAGAACTGTTAGACAAGATTGAACCTTTTGACTTGGCGCGAAACGTACTTCTTCCAAAATTCGAAATACCGGCAGAATTTGTTTCGGAGAATCCAGATGATAGGGAGAATGCTTATCTGAAACATTTGACCTTTCAAGGCGCTCAATTGAGGTATGGAGATCTGAGTCCAGATATAGAAGAGCGGCTCAATTTTGAACTTGCAACCATTGCCAACACGGGATACCCAGGATACTTTTTGATTGTTGCGGACTTTATTCGGGCGGCACGGGAAATGGGCGTTTCCGTGGGCCCAGGAAGAGGCTCTGCTGCTGGTTCTGCCGTAGCCTATTGTCTGAAAATTACTAATATTGACCCTATCCAGTACAATTTGCTTTTCGAGCGTTTTCTCAATCCTGATCGAATCAGCATGCCTGATATTGATATTGATTTTGATGATGAGGGTCGATCTAAAGTTATTGATTACGTCATTGAAAAATATGGGAGCAATCAGGTGGCTCAGATCATTACCTATGGGACTATGGCTGCCAAATCGGCGATTCGTGACACTGCAAGAGTTTTAGATTTGCCTTTAAACGAAGCCGATCGATTGGCCAAACTGGTTCCTGACATGTGGAAGCTCGATCAATTGTTCAGCACCGACGAAAAGGAACTGAGCAATAAGTTGAGAAAAGAAGACATGGAACGCACCAATCAACTGCTCAATATTGCTGAAGGAGAGGACTTGGAGTCTGAAACCATCAATCAGGCTAGGATTTTAGAAGGCTCTTTGAGGAATACTGGTACCCATGCATGTGGCGTAATCATCACTCCAGGAGACATTAGTGAATTTGTCCCGATTGCAACCGCTAAAGATTCGGACATGTTCGTCACCCAGTTTGACAATGCCGTGGTTGAGGAGGCTGGTTTGCTGAAGATGGATTTTTTGGGCTTACGCACCTTAACCATTATTAAGGATACCGTCAAGATCGTTAAAGCCAAACATGGAATTGCATTAGATCCAGATCAATTTCCGTTGGATGACACCGCTACTTTCGAATTGTTCCAACAGGGCGAAACGGTAGGAATTTTTCAGTACGAATCTGTTGGTATGCAAAAGTATCTCAAAGAACTCAAACCTACAAAGTTTGACGATTTGATTGCCATGAATGCGCTTTACCGTCCTGGGCCAATTGAGTACATTCCTCAATTTATCAAAAGAAAACACGGCGAAGAAGAAATTGAATACGATTTGCCCGAAATGGCGTCTTTTCTGGAAGAAACCTATGGAATTACTGTTTATCAAGAACAGGTGATGTTGCTGTCTCAAAAATTGGCTGATTTTACGAAAGGCGAAGCCGATATTTTGAGAAAGGCCATGGGTAAAAAACAAAAGGAGGTTCTCGACAAAATGAAACCCAAGTTCGTCAAACAAGCTTCTGCCAAGGGCCACGACGCGACTAAATTGGAAAAAATATGGAAGGACTGGGAGTCATTTGCCAGTTATGCGTTCAATAAATCGCACTCCACTTGTTATGCATGGATAGCCTATCAAACGGCCTATTTAAAAGCAAATTATCCTCCCGAATATATGGCGGCTGTGCTGTCCAATAACATGAGCGACATCAAGAAAGTTACCTTTTTCATGGAAGAATGTAAGCGGATGAAAGTTCCTGTTTTGGGGCCAGACGTCAATGAATCTTATTATAAATTTTCGGTTAACAAGGATAGCGCTATCAGATTTGGCTTGGGTGCCATCAAAGGTGTTGGTGGTTCAGCGGTGGATTCCGTTGTTTCTGAGCGAAAGCAAAACGGGCCTTTTTTAAGTGTTTTTGACTTAACCAGACGAATTGACTTGAGGTCGGTAAACAAAAAATCATTTGAAAGTATGGCCAACGCTGGCGCTTTTGATTGTTTCGAAGGGACCCATCGAGCACAGTATTTTTTTAATTCGGGCGATGGTCAAAACTTTTTAGAAAAAGCCTTGCGCTATGGAAACCGTTATCAGGATAACGAGAACGCTGCACAGGTCAGTTTATTTGGTGACTCCAGTGAAGTGCAGATGCCTGAACCAGAAATACCTGATTGTCCTGAGTGGGGTGCTATGGAAAAATTGGCTCGCGAAAAGGAAGTAGTGGGAATTTACATCTCTGGCCATCCTTTGGATGATTATCGGGTTGAGCTCAACACCTTTTGTAATTCAACTCTAGAATTATTACAGGATTTGTCAGGTCTTGTCAACAAAGATTTGAGTTTTGGCGGTGTAGTGACTGACGTGCAACACCGCATCAATGCCAAAGGGTCTGGTTGGGCCTCTTTTGTTCTTGAAGATTATGCGGACAGTTATACGTTTAGAATTTTTGGGGAGGACTACTTGAGGTTTAGACATCTTTTGGCGGCCAACAGCTTTCTTTACGTCAGAGCTCATGTTAAGCCCGGATGGGACAATAAAGAAACGGGTAAAGCGGGTGATCCAAGAATCACCTTTTCAAACATGCAACTACTTCAAGACGTTATGGACGCCATGGCCGAAAAATTGTCTATTCAATTGAATTTGAAAGACATAGACGAAGAATTAATCAATGCCATAAGCTCTATTATTGATGAACATAATGGGAAGCACAATTTGCGAATAGAGGTTTATGACATGGAGGAATCCATCAAATTGAGTCTGTCCAGCAGAAATTATAAGGTCAACATTTCGCAGGAGTTGCTCAAAGAGCTCGAGGAACAACAAATTCATTACAAACTCAATTAGTTTTTTGAAAAGCTTGTTTTGGCAGACCAAGCGTTATTTAAAGCCCAATTTTCTAAGGGTCCCCAATTTTTTTATTTAATTTTACACCATCAAATTTTACTTAAAACATATTTATAATGGCATTAGAAATAACAGACGCAACTTTTGAAAGCGTCGTTTTGAATAGCGACAAACCAGTAGTAGTAGATTTTTGGGCAGCCTGGTGCGGTCCTTGCAGAATGGTTGGTCCAGTAATTGAGGAATTGAGCAAAGATTATGATGGCCGTGCCGTTGTTGGCAAGGTTGACGTGGACTCTAATCAAGAATTTGCTGCCAAGTATGGCGTTCGCAATATTCCTACCGTTTTGGTTTTTAAAAACGGAGAAGTTGTTACACGTCAAGTGGGAGTTGCTCCTAAAGCGGTATACGCAGAAGCGGTTGATGCGCTTCTTTAACTAGACTCTTTAAGAGATTTTAAGGGATTGCCACAGCAATCCCTTTTTTGTTAACTTGCGTCATGGCACTTCAAAACATTTTAGGGGAATCTGTTGATGTAGGCAGGCTCGAACTGTTGGCTGCTGACATTGTTGAAGGGTTTATGTCGGGCTTTCATCGCAGTCCTTTTCATGGGTTTTCATCTGAATTTGCCGAGCACCGCACCTATAACCCTGGAGAATCGACCAGACATATCGACTGGAGGCTCTATGCCAAAACAGATCGATTTTATACCAAGCGTTTTGAAGACGAAACCAATTTGCGTTGTCATTTTGTCCTCGATAATAGCAGCTCCATGCATTTTCCAAAAATCGAAAAATTTGATTTCAATCAAATGAATAAGGTTGGATTCAGTGTTTTGGCCATTGCAGCTTTGTTGAGAATTCTAAAAAAGCAAAGAGATGCAGTGGGACTAAGTGTGTACAGCCAAAATTTGGAGTTCTATGCCCCTGAGAAAAGTGCAACCAAACATCATCATTTGCTCTTGGATCAGCTCGTCAAAGTGCTGGAATCCGAAAATAAATCACGCCAAACTGACACCTACCACGCCTTGCACGATGTAGCCGAAAAGTGTCATCGCCGCTCAATGATATTTGTTTTTACGGATATGATGGAACCCAATGGGAAACTGGAAAATTTGTTCGATGCCTTGAGGCATTTGAAATTCAACAAACATGAAGTGGTGCTGTTCCATACCTATGATCAAAAGCAAGAGTTGGATTTTAGTTTTGGCGATAAGCCTAGAACTTTTGTGGATGTCGAAACGGGAGCGTCAGTGAGGACCTATGCCTCTCAAATTCAGACCAAGTACAAAAAAGCGATGCAAGACTATTTCGACGGTATAAGATTGAAATGCAGACAATATCATATCACTTATGTGCCTATTGATATTGCAGGCAATTTCAACGCTATTCTCACCTCATTCCTGCTCGCTCGGCAAAAACTGAAGTAATTCTCAGCAATAAGCAAAAAAGTGTTTGTGAAATTGGAAATGCGATGTATATTTGCACCCGCAACTATGCAACGGTTTGGTAGTTCAGTTGGTTAGAATACCTGCCTGTCACGCAGGGGGTCGCGGGTTCGAGTCCCGTCCAGACCGCAAAAGTTTATCATGTTGTGTTGCGGTTATCGAAAGATAACCGAAGGTTTGTAGAAAACCATTGAAGAGCTTTCCTGAAATACGGAGGGCTTTTTTTATTTCATGACCTTTTTTCACAAGAATGCACTTTTCCATTTTTTGATAAAACAGATTGATTTGTTTAATTATTCAGATGCTGTGGGTTTAATTTCTTAAACAGATTAATTTTATTCAAATTATTCGATAATTATTTAAATAATTCTCAATTTTAGTTTCTAAAAGATGAGACATCTATACTGTTAAAAACTTTTTTTTAAAATATTCCTTTTCATTTTGAGAATGTAAAATACTATGTTATTTTCGCCCCCTCAAACGTTTTCGTTAAAACCATTTTAAAATGAAAAGAATAATTACTTGTATTGTTTTTATGGCAGGAGTATTTGCTGTTCAAGCCCAGACAGTTACTGTTAGTGGTACTGTTGTGGAATCTGAAACAGGGATGCCAGTTCCTGGAGCAAATGTCACTGTGAAAGGCGCCAACCAGGGAGCTGTTGCGGACTTCGATGGGAAATTTTCCATCTCTGGGGTTCCTACCGAAGCTACTTTGGTAGTTTCTTATATAGGATATCAAACTGTAACGGTCAAAGGGGTGTCTTCAAACCCAATGACAATTACCTTGGTTGCCGATGCAGCTCAACTAGAAGAAGTTGTGGTTGTAGGGTATGGTTCTAGAAGTGTCAAAGAAGTATCGGGAGCAGTGAGTGTAGTCTCTAGTGCTACGATAGAAAAATTAAAGCCTACAAGAATAGAACAGGCCATCCAAGGGCAGGTTGCTGGGGTACAGGTCACGTCTTCTTCTGGTGCGCCTGGAGCTGGATTGGACATCCGCATCCGAGGAATAAGCACAAATGGCGACGCAAGACCATTGGTTCTTGTCGACGGCAATGTTATAGAAGAATTGAGTGTAATAAACCCATCTGACATCGAGAGTATTTCTGTACTTAAAGATGCCTCTGCAGGTATCTACGGAGTTCGGGCTGCGAACGGGGTAATCATCATCACAACAAAGTCTGGAAGCAAAGTAGCACCGTTGAAAGTGCAGTTCGACGCTTATGGAGGTGTGCAGGAAACTACACGCAGCTTACCATTGCTCAATGCTACAGATTATGCGGCATTGACTAACGAGGCTTATGTTTCTAACGGAGCTATGGCTTACTATTCTAACGTAGGCTCCTTAGGTCGTGGAACAGATTGGCAAAAAGCTGTTTTTTCTCAAGCCTTTACGTCTAACCAAAGTGTTGGATTGTCTGGAGGATCAGAAAACGCTACTTACTCTGGTGGTTTGTCAGCCTTCACCCAAGATGGTATCGTAGGTAAGGATAAATCTGGATTTCAGCGGTATAATGCGAGATTCAACTATACAGTTGATTTGAGATTGCCCGATGGTACACCTACCAACATGAAATTTAAAATGAACATGCTTTATTCGAAAACCAATCGCAAAACCCTACCAGAGGGCGGTATTGGTTCAGTTTTGTTTAATGCAGTGAACATGGCTCCAACCTACACATTGAGAGATGGCAGTGGTGCTTTCACAAGAGCTGAAAACATGCCCATTGAGGTCATCAATCCATTGTGGCAAATTGATGCCACTCAAAATAAGGTCGTCGCCGACCGAGTGAGTGGAGTGTTTGGATTGAACTACAAGTTTTGGTCTGACTTTAGCGCAGACGTGAACTACCAGTGGAATTATACTGAGGTGCGCAACCGCAGCTTTTCAGGAATTCAAGATTTTGGAGTGGAAGGGGTAGCAGATAAAGTTTTTGATACAGATATCGCTGCTTACTATGTCGAAGATTCGTTTTACCGTGACTATACTTTCGATGCGCTTCTAAAATACGAAACCACTTTGAATGAAAATCACAGTATTAAGGCTATGGTTGGCACATCAGTATTTAAATCTACTGCCGATCAGTTTGCTTTCGTTGGGACAGATTTCGCTGAAGGAACAAATCTTGAAAACGCCAATCTGGATAATGCAGGTATGGTCAATAATAATTTCCAAACCCGAAGTAATAGAATTTTTGATACTAGACTGTTATCTTACTTTGGACGTTTAGACTATAATTTTAAGGAAAAATATTTATTCACTGCCACAGTGCGAAGAGACGGCTCAACGAATTTTGGCCCATCAAATAAGTTTGGATACTTTTCAACTTTCTCTGGAGGGTGGGTTTTGTCTGACGAGGACTTTTTCAACAACATTGTTACAGCAGACCTATTTAAATTGAGAGGAAGTTACGGTGTTCTTGGGAATGACCGTATTCCAGCTAACCTTTTCGCCTCATTGTTAAATGGAGAAGGTGTTTATGTGTTTGATAACCAATTGCAATTTGGTGCAGCCCAGGGAAATATCTCCAACCCCACCTTAAAGTGGGAGCAACAAATTTCGTATAACTTTGGACTTGACTCCAAGTGGTTCGACAACAAATTGTCTTTGACAGTTGATTATTTCAAGAGACGCACCGAAGATCTTTTGCTTCAGGTGGTTACCTCAGGAATAAACGGACCTAATGCTCCAGGTTCTGGACCTCCTTTCGCCAATGCTGGTTCTGTAGAAAATAAAGGTTTAGAAGTCGCTCTGGGCTACAATGCCAGTCTTTCTGATAATTTTGACTTTGGCTTGAACGCGAATTTCACAACGATTGACAACGTTGTAACAGAGGTAAACAATAGTCTTGGTTACGAACAATCGGGAGTTGGATTTGGTATTGGTAACCTTGCTGGTCCTTCAAGAATGGAAGTAGGTATGCCAATAGGATATTTCTACGGCTTTAAAACCGATGGTATTTTTCAAAACCAAGCAGAAGTAGACAGTCACCCGTCTCAGGTACAATTGGGAACAGTTGCTGCTCCTGGTGATTTGAGATTCGTCGATGTCAACCAAGATGGCGTATTGGATGAAGATGACCGTACTTATATTGGAGACCCTTTACCAGACTTCACAATTGGACTCAATGTGACCCTAAATTACAAGAAGTTTGATTTCCAATCTTATTTCTTTGCTTCTGTGGGTAACGACATGGTGCGTAACTACGAGCGCAATACACCTCTAGTTAATCGTACTACTTACGAATTAGACAGATGGCATGGTGCAAATACGTCCAACTCTGTTCCACGTGTCACTACAGCAGCTACTTCAAACTCAGTATTCTCAGATTACTATGTTGAAGATGCTTCGTTCGTTCGTGCTCAGAACATGCAATTGGGGTACACCTTTGAATCAGGAACTTTTGGCTTCCAAGATTTAAGAATATATGGTGCTGTCAATAACGCCTTCACATTAACTAAGTACAGAGGCTATGATCCAACAGTGACTAATGGTAGCCCTTTAGCATCTGGATTTGATTTTGGATTTTATCCAAATCCAAGAACCTATTTATTAGGTCTAAACCTAACTTTTTAATCAATTAGACATGATGACAAAATTTAAATTCATTTTAACAACCTTAAGCGCTGTTGTCCTTGCGACCAGCTGCTCTGACGATTTTGTGTATGTCGATTCTCAAGACGTCAATTCTGAGAATTATTTCAATACAGAAGCCGATTATCAAGCTGCATTAATTGGAGCTTATGACATGTTGCAATCGACTTACTTGAATGTGATGTTGGGAGAGATTGCTTCTGACAACACTCTGGCTGGTGGAGAGAATGCCACTGATGTACCGGGTATTCAACAGGTGGATGATATGATTCACTCGCCAAACAATCAACAGTTACGTGATATTTGGGGATGGATGTTCGCTGGAGTGAATCGAGCCAACTACATCATGGAATTTCAAGACAAAATTGATTTTCCAAACAAACCAAGTGTTCTAGCTCAGGCACGTTTCCTAAGAGCCTATTACTACTTTGAGTTGGTCAAGTGGTTTGGCCCAGTGCCTTTGTCTGTTGACAAGCGCATTCAATTTGGAGATCAATTTAATATTGACCGCACACCAGTGGCCGATGTTTATCACCAAATTGAGTTGGATTTGATCTATGCAGCGGAGAATTTGCCTTACACCCAGGCGCAAGAAGGACGCATCACCAAAGGTGCTGCCCAAGCGCTTCTTGGAAAAGCCTATCTCTATCAAGATAAGTTTGATGAGGCTGCAGCTGTGCTAACTAATTTGGTTAACAATGGACCTTACAACCTTTTGACCGATTACTCAACCATGTTTGAGAATGATAACGAAAATAACATCGAATCCGTTTTTGAGGTACAATATACTGACCTTGAAGGAGCTGGATTCGGATGTTTGCAGTGTAGCGAAGGTAATGTGGCTGTTGGATTCAACGGTCCAAGATCCTATGTTGGGCCATACTTTGAGTCTGGATACAGTTTTAACGTGCCAACTCAGGAAACTTATGATGCTTATGATACAGATGATAACCGTCGTGATGTTGCTGTTTTAAATATTGAAGCCTTGGCTGCTTCCGATCCAACAGTTAGTTATGGTGAAGGCTATGAGCACACTGGCTTCTTCAATCGCAAATACATTCCAAGAAAGGGAGACTCAAACATTGGAGATCAAAACTTAACAAATCCAAATAATTACCGCTCGATTCGTTTTGCGGACGTCTTATTGATGGCTGCTGAAGCGCTAAATCGCGGTACGGGTTCAGATACTGATGCTTTGGCATTGTTGAACCGTGTTCGTCGTCGTGCCTTTGGAGACAATGCTCACGATATTACTGCCTCGGGTTCGGCTTTAACGGCTGCTATTTGGGAGGAAAGAAGATTAGAACTAGTGGGCGAAGGTCATCGTTTCTTTGACTTGGTTAGAACTTCTCAAGCCGCTAGCAAGATTGATGGTTTTGTATCTGGAAAACACGAATTGTTTCCAATTCCACAAATTGAAATCGAACTAACAGGAAATCGTTGGGCACAAAACCCAAATTATTAAAAACATATTATCATGAAGAATATAATTAATAAATATTTAATTGCTGGATTGGCATTCCTTGCGGTCCTAGGCTGTAAAGAAGATGATCGTGATTTTTCTTACGCAGAATATGGCGAAGGTCCTAGCGAATTGGCCTTGTTGTTCGATGTTTATCAGGATAACTCTGGTACAGTTAAAATGATTCCAACTGCCAAAGGGGCTGATTCCTTTACCATTTCTTTTGGCGATTCGGCTAATTCAGAAGCGTCGCTTGCTGCCGGTGAAACTACCTCCTTTACTTATCCCGAAGGAGTCTATCAAGTAAAACTTACGGCACACGGTTATGACGGTAAAACTGCTGAGAAAACCTTAGAATTGGTGGTGTCATTTATTGCCCCTCAAAATTTGATGGTGACGATAGAAAATAGCACTTCAATTTCACGACTAGTTACTGTAACTGCTACAGCGGATTTTGGAATTAACTACGACGTTTACTTTGGAGAACCAGGTTTTCCAGACCCGCTGTCTGCGAACATGGGTGATTCTGTAGAATACACCTACGCTGCTCCAGGAACATACACCATTACGGTTGTAGCCATGAGTGCTGCGGTTGAGACCACTACATATACGGTTGATTTCGAAGTGACAGAAGTGCTCATGCCTCTTACCGCTGCTCCGACTCCAACTGCTGCTCCTGCAAGTGTAATTTCGATTTACAGTGATGCTTATACTGGAGTTCCATTGTCAGAAGTAAATCCTGGATGGGGACAAACTACAACTCTTACAGAGGTCGCTATTGAGGGCAATAATACTTGGTTGTATGAAAACCTGAACTATACGGGAATAGTAACCAGCTATACAAGTCCTACTGATTTGTCGGCGATGTCTCACGTTCATTTTGATTATTGGACGCCTGAGTCAGCTGTAGCAACAACAACGCTGGGTCTGAAATTGGTGAATACCACTATCGGAGGAGAAGACCTTGAATTCGTAAATAACTTGACTCCAGGAGAATGGGTTGGCGTTGACATTCCTTTGACTGCCTATGAGGCAGTTAATCTTAGCCAAATTTCTCAGTTGCTCTTTGACACTGGAACAGGATTTGACGGAACTGTCTTTATAGATAACCTCTATTTTTATCAAGACTCGCCTTCTAGCCCTCCAACTGCTGCCCCAACACCGACACACGCTCCAGGTACAGTTATATCACTCTACAGTGATGCTTATACCAACATTAGCCTTGCTGAAATTAATCCAGGTTGGGGTCAAACAACAGTTTTGTCTGAGGTTCAAATTGAGGGTAACAACACTTGGAAATATGAAAACTTGAATTATTCTGGAATAGTGAGTGATTACGGTAATCCCACAGACCTTACATCAATGACTCATTTGCACTTTGACTTTTGGACTCCTCAAACAGCTGACCCAGTCACTGTGTTAGGAATGAAATTAGTCAATACAAATATCGGATCAGAGGATCTTGAATTCGCACCAAATGTGACTCAAGGAACATGGGTAAGTGTTGATATTCCATTAGCGGATTATTCTACAAATTTGTCTGCTGTCAGTCAATTTATTTGGGATACTGCTGCAGGATTTGATGGTACCGTATTTATTGATAACCTGTATTTCTATGCTACCGGTCCGACAATGGCCGCACCTACACCCACCGTTGCTGCGGCTAACGTCATTTCCTTGTACAGTGATGCTTACACCAATATTGGACTATCTGAAGTTAATCCAAACTGGGGTCAATCAACAGGTTTGACTCAGGTACAAATTGCTGGGAATAACACATGGAAGTACGAGGCACTCAGTTTCTCAGGTATCGTTAGTGACTATGGCAATCCAACCAATTTGTCCAGCATGACGCATTTGCATTTCGATTACTGGACACCTGACATGACAATCCTGGGGATGAAATTGGTTAACACCAATATTACGCAAGAAGATACTGAATTTGCACCAACGCTATCTCAGGGGACTTGGGTTAGTGTAGAAATTCCATTAGCCAATTACGCTGTTGACCTTACTGCGATATCCCAGTTTATTTGGGATAGTGCTGCTGGTCCGGATGGAACTGTATTTATCGATAATTTATATTTTCACAACTAAGACTGAAGCATGATGAAACTATTTAAAAATTTAGCTAGTATGGTTCTTATCGCAGGAATTGCGATGAGTTGCCAAGAAGAAGATCAACAATTTGGAACCATTATGGCGCCAAAAGCTCTTGAAGTAACGGCAACTATTGTTGGGGCAGACGCTGACAATCCTTACGGCGATGGTAGTGGAGAAGTTGTATTCTCCGCCCAAGCCTATGGTGCTTTGTCTTACAAATTTGTAGTAGGCAATTTTGAAAAGGTAGCGCCGTCTGGCACCTACTCTCACATATTTAGCACCCTTGGGGTTAACACATATGATGTAGTTGTGTTAGCTTTCGGGCCAGGAGGTACGACCACTTCAGAAGTGATTACTGTTGAAGTACGTGCTGATTATTCACCACCTCAAGACTTGCTGGATTTATTGACCAATGGAAGCACCAGAACCTTGCGAGTGAAGGCAGAGATTTGGGGTCATATGGGCGTTGGTCCATCATGGCAATTGTGGCCCGAATGGTGGGGTGCAGGTCCTTTCGAAAAGGATTTTACAGCACTTTACGACGACCGTTATATTTTTAACATTGACGGAACTTTTACTTTTGACTCTGGAACAGATGCTTCAGTTTTTGGTCAAGCCAATCCTCTTAATCAAACTTTTGGGGACTTAGGTTTGACACCAAACTCCAATAACGAGCATGAATTCTATCCTTTGGCAGACTTTTCAGGTCAGTGGATGCTGACTGCGCCAGGAGGTAATGAAAAACTGACTGTGACCAATAATACCTTTCTAGGCTTTTTTGTAGGAGGTTCGCAAGAATATGATATCCTATCACGAGATGATAGCTCTATGTCATTGAGAACTGTCGGTGCTGATGGTAATGGCTGGTTTTTTATTTTAACATTTGAGTAGTATTTTCTAAACTGACAACAAAATGATTAAAAGATTACTGGGAGTAATGTGCTTTACATTAATGTATTGCTCAAGTGACGACAATAACCAATCTGGTCCGTCACAGGAAATTACCCCCAGTAATCTGATCATTAATGTCAATAAAGCTGGGTCCAATTCTTCAATGCCTAACGGCGATGGATCCGGGATTGTCAGTTTTGAAGCTTCGGCTACTGATGCCGTATCTTATGCCTTTCGTTTGAATTCGGGTCAGCTAATAGCCAGTTCTTCTGGTACTTGGATACAAATGTTCACTATTCCTGGAGAATCCGAACACAGCATTGAAGTTGTCGCTTACTCTTCAACAGGACATACAGCTAGCCTTATTCAAGAGTTCACAATTTACGTTCAAGAAGTTACTGGAGAGCAATTGATTTGGTCGGATGAATTTGAAACTGCTGGAACACCCAATAGTACTAAATGGACTTATGACATCGGTGGCAGCGGGTGGGGCAATGGGGAGTATCAATACTACACCTCTCGACCCGAAAACGTAATTGTTCAAGACGGTTTTCTCAAGATCACCGCAAAAAAGGAGAACTATATGGGCAAGGAGTACACTTCAGCCCGTTTGATTTCAAGAGATTTGTTTGAATTTCAATATGGTCGCGTTGAAATACGCGCCAAGCTGCCAACGGGCGGAGGCACATGGCCTGCACTTTGGATGCTAGGAGCTAATTATACTTCGGTAGGTTGGCCTTCTTGTGGTGAAATGGATATCATGGAACACTGGGGTTCCAATCAAAATGTAATCTCTGGAGCTACGCACACACCTTCGAGCTCTGGAAACACGGTTAACAAAGGAGAAGTTAATGTGCCTGGCGTATCCGATAACTTTCATTTATATGGCCTCAATTGGAGTTCAGAAAAACTTGAATTCACAGTAGATGGAGCAATATTTTACACTTATAATCCAGCAATAAAGGACGGTGCCACTTGGCCTTTTGACCAAGATTTTTTCTTTATCCTCAACGTGGCGATGGGTAGTTTTTGGGATACCATTGATCCCAATTTTGTAGAATCGAGCATGGAAATTGATTACATCAGAGTTTACCAATAAAATTGACTTATGACTTCTAAACTTCAATTGGCCGTTTGGTCTTTATTTCTATTATCTCTTTCGGCTTGTCATCAGCCTCCTCAAACGGCAGAACTGGAAAAAAAGCGCATCTCGGCATCAGTAGACAGTCTGGTGGCTCAAATGACTATTGACGAAAAGATTGGTCAAATGACTCAAATCGACATGCGTATGATCGATGATATTAGCGACATTGGCGATTTGTATATTGGCTCCATATTAAGTGGAGGAGGGTCAGTTCCTTCTGATAACTCGCCGAAAGGATGGGTCAATATGGTCAACGAATTTCAAAAACAAGCGCTTAGCACACGCCTCAAAATACCTTTGATTTACGGTATAGATGCTGTTCACGGTCATAACAATGTAGTTGGAGCAACAATTTTTCCTCACAATCTTGCCTTGGGGTGCGCCAACGACAACAACTTGGTCTATCGTGTCAATCAAGCAACAGCCACCGAAGTCGCTGCAACGGGTATTCATTGGACGTTTGCGCCATGCATCGCTGTGCCTCAAGACCCGCGCTGGGGGAGGTTTTATGAAGGATTTGGAGACAATACCGCTTTGGTCAATGGTTTGACAGCCGCAGCTATTGAAGGGTTTGAAAACCCTTTATCCAAAATTGAGAACCGTCAGATTGCTGGTTGTGCCAAACATTTTATTGGTGATGGCGCAACGACTTTTGGTTCAGGAACTAGGGTAGAAGGCATTCACACCTACTACCTCGACCGCGGTGACGCTGCAATGACTGAGGCTGAAATGCGCGAAAAATATTTACCTCCTTACATCACTGCTATCGCATCTGGCGTCAAAACAGTCATGATGAGCTTCAACAGCTTCAATGGCGAAAAATGTCATGGAAGTAGCTACCTGATTCAAGATCTGTTGAAAGGTGAATTAGGTTTCGAAGGATTTATCATATCCGATTGGGCTGGGATTGATGAAATCCCTGGCGATTACAAATCCGATATCATCAACGGTGTCAATGCTGGAATTGATATGGTCATGGTACCAGGAAATCTATTTGGTCAAGAGCATTATAAAACCTTTATAACCTTATTTAAAGAGGCTGTAGCTGAAGGATCAATTAAACAAGAACGCTTGGATGATGCCGTAAGGCGTATTTTGACCGTAAAGTATCAAATTGGATTGTTCGACGAGCCTTATATGTCCGACCAGTTCACTGCTGAAGTAGGTTCCAAAGAGCATCGTGAATTGGCTCGCGAAGCTGTTCAAAAAAGTACTGTTGTGCTGAAGAACAGTAACAATATTTTGCCTTTGTCTAAAGCAGATCAAATTACAGTCGCTGGTTCTGCGGCTAACAATCTTGGCATGCAAAACGGCGGATGGACCGTTGAATGGCAGGGTCATTTTATGCCTGATTTTAACTTTCTCGACGACAATGCCGATGGACGAATTTCCGATTCAGAATATTTGACTCAAATATCTTTGGTTTATGGATCAAAATTTGATGCGGCCATGTGGTCGGGTCGTTTTGGTGGATTGGACACCAACGCAGATAAAAATCTTTCGGCTGAGGAATATGCCTTACTAGCCAAAACATTACCTTATCAACCTAGTGGCACTTCAATTCTGCACGGATTGGAAGGTTTGGGGTCAGCTGAAAATATCTCTTATAAGCCCAATGCCAAAGATATAGCTCAGGGACAAACCATTATAGCAGTAGTTGGCGAATACCCTTATGCTGAAGGCTACGGGGATGATCCTGCGCTTCAACTTAATGCTTATGACACTCAGGTGCTTGAACGTGCTTTTGCCTCTGGAAATAGAGTTATTGTGGTAATGGTATCTGGTCGTCCCTTAAATATGGATTCCCATTTCGAAAAAGCCGCTGCTGTAGTTGGGGCATTTTGGCCTGGTATGGCTGGCGAAGGCGTGGCGGATGTGATTTATGGCGATTTCAATCCAACAGCAAGACTTAGTTTTACTTGGTATAGAGAATTAGGTTTGGACAACTCCAGTAAGCTAGTCTTATTCGATTTTGGATCGGGATTGAGCTATTAGAATTTTAAAACAATTCACTCCGATATTCCCATATTTGAGCGATAAATAGACCAAAGTAAATTAGACCCAGTACAAACTTCATCAGTGAAGAAACTAGAAATCCTAGGAGAGCCCCAGACGCAGATTTTGCTGCAGTGTGCACATCAGAATCGTTGAGCAATTCTCCTACATAGGCGCCCAAAAATGTACCTATAATTATCCCGAAGGGAATAGGAGACAGTAGCCCAACTATCATTCCAATAACACTACCAATCATGGATTTCCTGCTTCCTCCATATCGTTTGGCTCCTACCGCAGGTATCCAATAATCCAAAATGGTTATAGCCACAGCGATGGTCAATGTAATGCCCAAAAATGTCCAATTGGAAGGAATGGCCTCGATTAAACTTAGCCCAAACAAGCCGAGCCAACTGAGTGGAGGTCCAGGCAGAACTGGTAAGAAGCTACCGATTAAGCCTAAAAGCATAAAAATCGACCCGATAAAAATGAGCAATAAATCCATGGTTTTATATTTTTGTTTAGATAAAATTAAGCTTATTTTACTTGGAGTAGGCTAAAATAAAAATCGTAATTTTAAAAAAAATATAATGTTCAGGCTGTTCCAATACTTTGCGCTATTTGCACTAGTGGTTAGCTGTTCGGATTTTAATTTTAAAAAAACCGATCAGGTTCAACTTTTGGAAAATGAAAAGATGGCCATTGATTGGAATTCAGTGGACAACTGGCCTACCTTCGAATCTTGTGAAGGCAATGAGAACATACAATCGCGCATTGACTGCATCACTAGCACCATTCAGCTGCATTGTGAAGAACGGTTTAAGCAAAATGATTTACGGCAAAATGACACCCTTTGGGTCAAGCTGAATGTCTCGAATAATGGAGCAATGGCAATGACTTTTGTGCAAGAAGCTGATAGTTTATTGGTGTCTGTGCTCGAAGAGTGTGCGTCAAGCTTGCCAAAAATGATTCCAGCGCTCAAGCGTGGCCAACCTGTTAATTGCGAGCTTCGCTTGCCGTTGATATTTCGAACTTTAGAAGTTCAATAAGACGATTGATGAAAGAACAAATCATTTTAGGGATTGACCCTGGAACGACCATTATGGGATTCGGCGTCATTCGGATCAAGGGCAAGTCCATGGAGTTTGTTCAACTTAATGAATTGAACCTTACTAAATACTCTGATCACTACCTCAAATTGAAGCTGATATTTGAACGAACCATCGAATTGATAGATACTTATCACCCTGACGCTATTGCCATTGAAGCTCCTTTTTTTGGTAAAAACGTTCAGAGCATGCTCAAACTCGGGCGAGCTCAAGGGGTGGCTATGGCGGCTGGGTTGAGCCGGGAAGTGCCCATCACCGAATATCTGCCCAAAAAGATTAAAATGGCGATAACTGGCAACGGTAATGCCAGCAAGGAGCAGGTTGCCAAAATGCTACAAAACATGTTAGGTCTTAAAACGTTGCCCAAAAATTTGGACGCCACTGACGGTCTTGCAGCCGCAGTTTGTCATTTTTACAATCAAGATAAACCAGGGGCAGACAAGACATATACGGGATGGAGTAGTTTTGTGAACCAAAATCAAGACAAAATAACTAAGTAATTCTACTCTCATCGCTGGTATCTATCTCCATATTCCTTTTTGTAAGCAGGCTTGTCATTATTGCGACTTCCATTTTTCCACTTCGCTGAAGTACCGAGGAGAAATGGTCGCAGCCCTTCAAACCGAGCTGGTCTTGAGGGTTAAAGGATTCTCTGAGCCAATTAGTACCATTTATTTCGGCGGTGGTACACCAAGCATTCTAAGTTCCTCAGAGATTGCGACAATTCTCAATACTATTGACAAAAATTACATAGTAACTTCTTCTCCAGAGATTACTTTGGAAGCTAATCCTGATGACTTGAGCAAATCCAAAATTGACGAGCTTTGGGCGATCGGTATCAATAGGCTGAGTATCGGAATTCAATCTTTTTTTGAAGCCGACTTGAAACTAATGAATCGTGGTCATACGGAAGAAGAAGCGCATAGAGGACTAGAGCTGGCTTCAAAAGTTTTTGACAATATTTCAATCGATTTGATCTATGGTATTCCAGGTGCTAGTATGTCTCAATGGCAACAGAATGTAGAACGGGCATTGGATTATAACCTCAAACACATTTCGGCTTATGCCTTAACCGTTGAACCGAAAACAGCCTTGTCCAGTTTTATCAAAAAGGGATTGATCTCGGACGTGGATGACGGTCAGACCAAGGTTCAGTTCGAATACTTGGTTGACACCTTGGAGGCCAATGGGTATGAACACTATGAGCTGTCTAATTTTGCGAAAGAAGGTTGGTACAGCAAGAACAACTCGGCCTATTGGCAGGGCAAATCTTATATTGGAGTAGGGCCTTCGGCCCATTCCTTCGACGGCAACAAAAGAAGTTGGAACATTCGAAATAACCTTCAGTACATCAAAACCATTGGGACTGAATTGCCTTTTTCAGAAGAAGAAATCCTGACCTCGGTCGACCGTTACAACGAGTACGTCATGACAGGCCTAAGGACAAAATGGGGTATTGATTTGAACGAAGTGAAATCTAAATTTGGCGAAACATTTGAAACCTATTTGCTTTTGCAGTCTCAAAAATATCTAGATCAACATTTGTTATTTATTGACAAGTCCACATTAAAAATTTCTCGAAAGGGTCGGTTTTTATCTGATGGCATTTCTGCCGATTTATTCATGTTGAATCTGAAATAGGAGGAAACCACATTTTCCGCACAAATACTGAACCAATTCAAACAAATAATTATATTTGCAGTCGTTCCACGCGGCTGTGGTGGAACTGGTAGACACGCCAGACTTAGGATCTGGTGCCGCAAGGCGTGGGGGTTCGATTCCCTTCAGCCGCACACAAAAAAAAGCGCCTTTTGGCGCTTTTTTTATTGCTTTAGCAATTTTCTCGAACTAATTCCTTGATCGGTTTGAATTTTGATCAAATACACTCCATTGCTAAGGCTCTTGATATCCATGACTTGTCCTGATTCAATATGTTCATACTTTAAAACTTCCTTGCCTAACAGGTTGTAAAACTTTACTGAAATAGCACTATTGTTAAGGAATAATTCTTGCTTTGCGGGGTTTGGAAATACAGTTACTCGTTCTTTCGTTGCTAATACCGGTGTACTCAAAATAGTAACAGCATCATTCCCATAAATTTTAAATTCTCCTGGTTCCAATGTAATAGGATCACTCGTGTTGGTGACGTTGATAGACTGACTTCCACTGTCATCCATTAAATCGTACCATGTTCCGGTATATGGAAAATTCGGAACAACGTTTTGACTGATGAGGTCAAAGTTGGACAAAACGATCACATCTTGGGGTTGTCCCGCAGGTACGGTCGTATCCCAGATATGAATTTTAGGGGTCAATGACCCACTCGTAATTTCGTAATTGCCTTCAAAAACCTCCGCATTAATTTTCAATTCATTCATTCGCGCCCAGTTGTGGTAGATGTCGCTGCGAAAAGCGTCGCTCAGCCAATCTTCTACCCATTGTGGCTGAGGCTTGGTAACCAACCGGCAATCGACACCTGCAGTAACTGATCCATCTGCACAAGTGTTGATTGAATTGTCCATTCCGAGGTCACCAAAGTGCCAAATCATTTTTGGGCCAGGAACGAGCAGAGATACTGCACCCAAGGCGGACATTCGAGACAAAGCTGTATTTAAATCGGTGATGTTGTATCCAGAGGTGCTGTTTCCAAAAGTCACATTTTTATACATTAATCTTTCTTCATCATGACTTTCGGCATATCCAATTAGTCTTTTACCTGCAAAACCATGGCTTTGATGTCCCATTCTGTTGATGTTATTATTGGAATTATAGCCCATGGTCAACTGGTTGTAAGGGTCAGTCATTTTACCCCAAAGCATAATCCCTTTGCCTTCATTCAAACGGTAATCGGCCCAGTCGTCTTCCTCACCATCAGTTCCAAGATGTTCAAAAATGGCATAGTGTTCTGGATCTAAACTCCAAGAATAGTCGGCATAATGTTTTAAAACAGCTACTCTATCGGCTTGGTACGCATTGGTGCAATTTTGATCATTTGCTGTGCAGTTCTGTGTAAAGCCCTTGGTGAGATCCCATCTAAAGCCGTCTATTTTAAATTCTTCAATCCAATGTTTAATAACACGTTCAGAATAATACCGTGTAAGCGCGGATTGATGATTGTAGTCAGCACCAACACTATAACTGTGGGTAGCTTCTTCATTCATGTAAGGGTTTTCAGAGCTCGGATCTCCCCAACCATTTCCATCGGGATCATCCATCCACATCCTGTTCATTGGATTTCTGCCGAAAGCGTGATTCAGTACCAAATCTAATATGACTGCAATGCCATGTTGATGGTAAACATCGACCAATTCTTTGAGTTTGTTTTCTGTTCCGTAGAATTTGTCTACTGCCATGTGAAAGGCCGTATTATATCCCCAACTTTCATTGCCCTCAAATTCCATTACAGGCATCAGTTCAATCGCGTTGATGTTGAGGTTGGAAAAATAGTCTACTCGATCAATCAAGTTTTGAAAACTACGGTCAGCATCAAAATCTCTAATCAGAACTTCATAGATGATGAGGTCTTCTTTTTTTGGCTTAACGAAATCGGTCATCTGCCAGGCATAAGATTCCGGTGCAGTGTTTAATACGGTAACCTCTCGAGATTGATCTTCAGGATAGTCTGGCAAATTAGGGTATGAGGTCGCTGGAATCCAAGGGTCATCAAAAGGAGAAAGTACCAATGTTGAAAACGGATCAGCAGTTTTGACTAGTTTGGGAGAATTTGCTACTGGACTAATGGCAGCAACCCAGTACTGGTAATTGTAATTGGTTCCGGGAATTAAATTGGTTATAGTGATCCAGAATTTTCCCGACGCCGGGTCTTTCTTCATGGCGTCATTATCTGCGGGATGGTAGCTGTTCCAGTTAGCACCTATGTAGACAAAGTCTTTCAAGGGAGAGTTCAAAACTAATGTAGCTACTGTGTTATCGTCTGGATGAAGATTGATGCCATCTTCCATGTTTGATGGCATGGCTTCTTCAACGGTATTGTCCACAAAAATCACAAAAGACTTGGTAACAGAAGAGGAGCCAAGTGTGACGACCAACTCGCAGTATTGATTGGTTTGTAAATTTTCAAATTGATAGCCGTTGTAAAAATTTACGTTGTTGACCGTATGGACGCTAACCCCATTGGCAAATAATTCATAGTTGGCATTGCCATTAGTGTTCTGAGCTAAAATTTGAGTGCCACCGCCATTGGCAAGGACCACAACTCCATTGCTGTTTTCAGTTGGATTGATCATTGTGACTTGAAAGGCGCCAACATTAATGATGAAATCGTTGCAATTATTGGCTTTGAGTTCTTGGGTGCCATTGTGATTTCTAAATACAATGCCCATTTTTGTAGCGCTGGTGATTTGTGCAGCTGTAAGACCAAAATAGATTGATGGAGTAATGGTAATACTGTAGGTGCCGTTTCCATTTGAAGTCATTTCTCCAACTCCGTCATCTTGTCCCCAATTTCCAACTACGGAGTAGCCCCATGGACTTGAGTCAGTTCCTATCCCAGCATGCATGTAAACTGCTTGTGGCGCTACTATGCCATTACAATTGGAGGCAGTGCTATTGATGTCGACTGTTATGGTAACGGTGTCCTCAACCTCAAATGGACTAGGATTTGTGCTCAGCTGTCCAAATGTTGGAAGTGGTAGAAAACAGATGAGGAACAGGCGAAAAAGATTTTTCATAGATAAGGATAAAAAAACCCGCAACGATGATCGCCGCGGGTCAGATTTAAGAAATTTTAAACACTATTGAGCCCATTGATTGATTACAATCGAAAGGTCATTACTGTCAAAGATAATGTTGTAAATCCCCGCGGTTACAGGAATGTTCGAGCCGTCTAATTCAAGGCTTCCATCATTTCCATTATCACCATAATTGACACCCCAAGCATCGTTTTGACGAATTTTTATTTCACCGTCGACAAGGCTCGCTCCAGTTATGGTGTAAACTCCTGGGTTGATTCCGAAATCTGGTAAAAACTTTTGATTTGGACCATCCCATCCATTGGCAGTTCCGCTCCCAACAAGTCCCCAGACGTCCATCGCTTCAATGGTGTATTCCATGGCATTCAGATCCAAAGTCACTAAGTAATGTCCCGCTGTGACGGCAATGTTAGCACCACCTTGTTCTAGGCTCAAGTCAGCATCATTGTCTCCCAGGTTAACGTCCCAGTTGTTGTTTTTACGGAACTTAACTTCACCATCAACAAAGGTCATTACTCCTTTAAAGTTGTCGGCATAAGAATTGTAATACAATAATTGGTCGGGACCATCCCAACCGTTTTCAGTACCACTTCCTACAACACCCCATGAAAAATTTTCGATAGTATAGGTCAAAGCACCAGTATCGAAGGTGATTTTATAACTTCCTGCAGTAACCGCAATGTCAGGACCGCCAGCTTCCAAAGTTCCAGCTGCTCCATCAACCACTGCTGGAGAAGAAGAACCATAGTTTTCTGTCCAGAGGTTGTCTTTTCTGAATTTGATCATACCATCTCGCAGCGTGGCGTAAGCAACTAGGACGCCATCTGTTGAAGAACTCCAAAAAGGAATGTCCAATATAGCGCCACCGCCCCAGCCTCCTGGAGTTGCGCTGCCTACCACACCCCAATCAGTAGATAGATTAAGGATTGTGGAATAGGGCGTAACTGAAAGGGAAACAGTGTTTGACATGAAGCTTTGATCTCCATCTAACTGAGCCATAACCTTAATGTCAACAGTGCTAGCCACATCTGGATCAAGACCCAATGACAACATTTTGTTGTTAAGGTTGCCAACAGTAACCACTTTCTCATTGGCCCCAGCGCCATTGATGGACTGAGGAGCCGAAAAATCACCGCCTGAAACGTCCATCAAAATAGTATAGTTGATAGCAGCCTGAAAGCCAGTATTTGGAGTAGTCCAAGAAACGGTCAATGCATCCGTCATAGCGTTGTCTTCAAGCAATACAACAGCATCAGTTGAAAGCGAAACAGACATAGTCGCATTGGCATTAATCATGACGTTATCTTCGACTTCTTGACAGCCTGTTGCCAATGCAATCAGACCCAGAGCGTAAAAAATATTTTTCATTGTTTTCATAATTCTATTAATTATAACCGTCGTTTTGAGACAAGTTAGGGTTACTCAAGAGGGCATTAGTTGGCAATGGGAACAAATTGTATTTAGAATCTACGCTCGTCCCTTCAGGAACATCTCCTTTGAATGGCCATAAGTAAGAACCCGTAGTAAACTTTCCAAAACGGATTAAATCTGTACGTCTAAGGCCCTCCCAATACAATTCTCTGGATCTTTCATCTAAGATAAAATCAAGCGTCAATTGACCGCTAGTAATATTTCCAGAGGTGTTGCCGTATCCTCTTGTTCTAATGGCATTGACTGCATCGACTGCAGTACTTGTGCTACCTCCTCCACCTCTCAAAGAAGCCTCAGCATAGTTAAGCATTATTTCGGGCAAACGGATTAGAGCAAGGTCAGTGTCAACGAAATTGCCTCCCGTATCGCTTCCAGCCATACCATTACTGTCTAAATTGGTAAATTTACCAACAGCATAACCATCGCCAAAGGCAGGAATTTCCTCTATTTCTAAATTCTGACCGTCGGTGTGAAATATACCTCGCTTGTCGCCAGCCGAAAGAATGGAGTATGTCAAAGTATTGAGATCTAGGGTGATAAAATAATTCCCAGGAGCTATAGCAATGTTTGCTCCCCCTGGTTCCAAAGAGCCATTAGCGCCGTCATCACCGTAATTATTACCCCAATCTTCGTCGAATCTGAATTTTAGTTCACCAGCTCCTAAACTTGCGTAAAGGGAGTAAGTGTTTGTTCCTGTTTGGTACATTTCCATGTCCGGTCCGTTCCAACCATTGGTTGTGGCACTACCAACAAGACCCCAATCTGATTGGGTTCCTAAGGCAGCATTTAAGGCTGCAGTATCCAAGGTAAATTTCTCTACTAAGTTTTTAGTAGTTCTATTGCCAAACCAGCCTCCGTTAATGCCGTAGTCTGCAGGATCCATTGAGCCACCAACGGCAGCGTGAACAAGGAAAGTTGTGCCACCATAGGTTTGCGAATTCAGTCCGTCAAAGTTAGCCGTGAAAATAAATTCATTCTGAGCTCCGTTGGAGTTGTTATCGGCCATGAACAATTCTGCATAATTGTCATGCAGACTGTATGAGGAGTTCATTACTTGAGCGGAGTAATTTACACAAGCGTCATATCGAGGGACACCAGTCCAAACTTCCGAATTCAAGTAAATTCTCGATAATAGTGCTTTAGCTGCCATTTGATCTACTCGGCCATACTCGTTTGAGCTTGGGAGTAAATTCTCAATAGCCAGCAATTCTGTTTCGACGAATTCAAAAATCTCTGCTCTACTGTTTTGCTGAGGAAGGTCGGCCGTAACCACTGTAACGATTGGCACATTGCCAAATAGGTCCATCAATACACTGTAAGCATAAGCTCGTATAAATCTGGCCTCGGCGATGAAGTTAGCAACTTCAGGATCTGACAAAGCAGCTGCGTTGGAGATAAACGAATTACTGAAAGAAACCACCTGAGCTAAACGAAAGTACATGGCTTGAGTAAAATCATTACTGCTTGACCAATACATACCATGCAAATCTGGTAATCCAGGATCTCCCCAAGCTACAACAGCATGGTCAGTTGTCAATTCATTCAAGTTAAATAACATACGAGTGTATTGAGAAAATCCTTCATCAATATCAGCAATGTCGGGATCTCCAGCAGGACCTTGCTGACCAGTAAGGGCTAAGCTGGCATAAACTTTTGCTAACGCACTTTTAGCTTCCGTCACATTGGCAAAGACGTTCTCTTCTGTAAAGCTGTCTGGATCAATTGGTGATTGATTCAAATCATCGTGACACGCAACGAAGAGAAGGGCTATGCCTGCTAACAATGTTGTATATAAATAATTTTTCATGATAAGGTTGTTTAAAAGTCTAGGTTTAAGCCAAATACAAACGACTGAGGTCTAGGATAGAAATTGTTGTCGATACCGCCAAGAATTTCTGGATCCAAACCGCTATAGTCCGTGAAAGTGGCTACGTTTTGCATGGAGCCATATACTCTGGCATCAAGATTAGGAAAAATATTTCCAAGTCGATAGCCTAGAGTGATGTTGTCGATTTTGTAGAAAGACGCATCCTGAATGTAGTGGTCACTCAACAAGTTGAATTCAGTGATTTCCTGAAATCCAGTTTGTAAGTAGTCAACATGCAAGTTGGTCAAAATTTCTCTATCAGTGGCACGGCGGGCATAAGCCTTGCTCGAAGCAACGTTGTCGTAGGCCTCGTTGCCTAAACTAGCTCTAGATACTAGGGCAAAATCCCATCGCTTGTGAGTAAAGTTCAGATTAATCCCGAATTGCAAATCGGCATAGGGATCGCCAGCAATATAGCGGTCGTCTCCATTGATGGTGTTGTCACCATTTCGGTCAACAAACAAGCCTTCAATAGGGCGGTTGTTTGAGTCATAGACTTGCTCGAAAACGTAGAAACTGAAAGGGGCTTCTCCTTCAGTGTGAAGCTGAATGTTATTTCCAACCCCACCAGCAATACCACCAACTTCTTGAACATAGGGTAATTGAGAAACTTCATTTTTGTTGTAAGACCCATTTAAATTTAAGTTCAAACTGGTATCATCCGTTGAAACTAATCCAAGGTTCAAATTAAGCTCAACTCCTTTATTTTCTATATTACCAATATTTTTAGAAATTCGGTTAGAAAAGTTGGTAAATGGATCGACAGAACTGCTTGCAATTAAATCACGAGTCAATTTGCGATAAACATTTAATGACCCAGATAGTCGACGATTTAACATGCTAAAGTCTAATCCAAAGTTGGCAGTTTCACTAACTTCCCATCTTAGCTCAGGATTATTTGGTTCTGGGCGGTAAGTTTGATAAAATGTGTTTCCAAATTGATACGCCCCAGAGGAATTACTGCCTTCATATCTGGTAAGGTAATCATATCTTCCCGAAAGAGAAGCTACGTTTCCAACTTCACCGTATCCTAATCGAACCTTAAATTCATCAATAAGTCCTTTGCCTTCTCCAAAATTGACCAAATTATAGGCTAGTGCAACTGCAGGGAAGAATCCCCATTGGTCATCAGGATTTAATTTAGATGACGCATCAGCTCTCATGGAGGCTGTCAATAAAAATTTATTGTTCAGGTTATAGTTAAGTCTTCCAAAATAAGAAAGTAAAACTTCTCTTGAGCGGTCAATCGTTCTGAAATCAGCTTGTCCATCCTCTTCTTCCTCACTGTCATAATCGGAACCTTCAAACAAAATTGTCTGATAAGAATGTCCAGCTACCAAATTTAAGCTATGACCCTCTGCGATATCGTTATTGTAAGTCAAGTATCCTTCGAACAATTTACTCGTGTTGTCACTCATGTATGAATAAAACGAGCCGTTGAATGTAGTGTCAGTATTTGGCATGAACGCAGAAGTGATATTTCTGCCATGTCCGTTTGAACCGTCATAGGCTAAATTGATTGTACCCGTCAAGCCGTTGAGGAAAGGAAGGTCGTAGTCGACTTTCACGCTTCCTAAAAAACGTCTAACTTCTGAAGTATCGTCATTGAAATTCAATAAAGCCAAAGGATTAATAGGAGCTAAATTCAATTGAACTCCAAAGTCATCGACATAGGAAGTATAGCCTTGGTATTGAGAGCCGTTGAACACGGGTTGTGTTGGGTCAAAATCAATGGCACTGCTTATTGCTCCACGATTGGCGAATTTATTCTCGTTGTACATGCCTTTGAGACTGAACTGAAATCTTAATGTTTCGTTCAAGAAGGAAGGCGTCATGTTTAATGAGGCCGTTGTACGATTGAAGGAATCTCCTAGAAGAATACCATCAAAATTGGTGTTACCTAAAGAAAATCTCAATGGCACATCAACGTTAGCCGATCCAGGAAGCAAGGTTGCAGTTCCTGCGGCGCTGAAGGTGTTGTCTGTCCCAACGGCATTTTGATAAATCAATCCTTGCCAATCTGTATTTTGATCACCCAATCTGGCTACGTCCGCCACGGTGCCAATTTCATTGATTAAAGCTCTGAACTGATCAGCAGATAAGACCTCAACCTGATTCAACGGTCTGTTGCTTGTAACCGAACTGGACAATTGATATTGGAATTCTCGTCCTTTTCCTTTCTTAGTAGTAATCATTATGATACCTCCTGCAGCTCGAGCACCGTAAATAGCGGTGGCTGATGCATCTTTGAGGACAGTAAAGGACTCTATGTCACTGGGATTAATCAAATTAAGTGAGTTGCGCTCACCACCAACACCACCACCCATGGGGACTCCGTCCACCACAATAAGAGGCGATGCTGCACCGGCTCCTTGAAGAGTACCAAGTCCACGAATCAAAATGTTTTGGCCTTCGCCAGGCGCGCCTGAACTTCCTGTAACTACTACCCCTGGAATTTTTCCAGCAATCAAAGCGCCAGCTGATAATTGAGGGCCTTGATTGAAATCTTTGGAAGTCACTAGGTCAACAGCACCCGTCAAGTCCTGCTTTCTAGCAGTTCCGTAACCGACAACGACAACTTCTTCAAGTAGCGCCGTGTCTTCGGACATCTGAACATTAAGTGACGTTTGACCCTGATAGACCACCTCTTTGGTAGAATAACCTACATAGGAGAAGACTAAAACATCTCCCTTAGCGGCAGATAGGGTAAACTTCCCGTCGAAATCGGAGACGGCACCAGAGTTGGTGTTTTTAACTACGACATTGACGCCTGGAATAGGACTGGCCGTAGCTTGATCTGTAATCGTACCAGAAACGATATTCTGAGCTAGCCCAAAGGCTGGACAAAGAAATAAAGCTATTACGACACGTAAAGCTGCTGTTTTCATTCAACTGTTTTTAAGTTAATTTAGTTTTCGATAATTACATTATCACTCTTCACTTCTCTTGCGCAAGGTAAAAAAATTAAGTCCGTATCAATTTTTAGTGAGAAGAAAAAAGCTGTCGAAAACGTTTGCGTGTTGAAAACTTCTTTTTTATTGCAATCAGTTATTGCGAATTGTTTACTTTTAAGAAATAGATTTGCGAAAAACGCATTGTAATCTCATGAAGAAAAAAGCTACCCTAAAAGAAATCGCAAATGAATTGGGTGTTTCCATTTCAACGGTTTCTAAAGCATTGAAAGGCAGCACAGAGATTAGTGAAGAAACAACAGAAAAGATTAAGGCCTTTGCTAGATTATTGCACTATCGGCCTAACAACATTGCGCTGAGTCTGAAAAATAGACGAACAAAGACTATTGGGGTGATTATTCCTGAAATTGTCCATCATTTTTTTTCTGAAGTCATCCAAGGCATAGAAACATTTGCTAACGAAAAGGGTTATAATGTCCTGATAGCGCTGTCTAACGAATCTTTTGACAAGGAAGTTTTTAATATTGATACTTTAGCAAGTGGCAGTATTGACGGATTTATATTGTCAGTTTCCAAAGGAACCCTTAAAAAACAGGACTTCTACCACTTGTATGAGACCATCAATCAAGGCATGCCAATTGTTTTATTCGATCGGCAAATTCCTGAAATATCCTGTGACAAGGTCATAGTTGACGACTTTCACGGCAGTCGACGTGCTGTTGAGGCTCTGATGAACGCAGGATGCAGGCACATTGCACTGATTACTACAGAAGACTATGTCGATGTTGGTTTCAAACGAACTCAGGGCTATTTGGACGCTCATCTCAAACATGGTATTGCGCAAAACCCCGATTTAGTTCTAAAAGTCAACGACCAATTTTTTTCGGAAGATACCCTCATACCACTTCAATCAAGAATAAAAGAGTTGTTCTTGCTTCATCCTGAAATTGACGGGATTTTTGGGGTGAATGAAGTTTATGCGCTTACTGGAATGAAAGTGGCTCAGCGTATGGGCTACAGGATTCCGGAAGACATTCAAGTAGTAGGATTTACCGACGGGGTGTTGTCCAAGCATGCTCATCCGTCTCTGACCTCAGTAAAACAACACGGTCAGAACATTGGAAGAGAAGCAGTTCAAATGCTCATTCGACGCCTGGAAAGTGATTTAGATGGACCTTTCGAAACTAAGGTTTTGCAAACTGAGTTGGTTCAAAGAGAATCAACTCGATTTGTAAATTGATTTTATTTACGGTGCTGGTAATATGGAAAAATATTCCTTTCTCGTTCATCGAATTAGAATCTTTGCTATATTGCGTGTTCAAAATATTACTTTTCACTTCTCACCCTAAAGTAATTTTTGACAGGAATTCTCTTGTCGTACAAATTTTTTTAATGTAGTACTATGTCGTCAGTCAAGAGAACTCTCAGCTTTTGGGAGATTTGGAACATGAGTTTCGGATTTCTAGGTATTCAATTTGGTTTCGCCCTACAAGGCGGATTCATGTCACGAATTTTTCAAACCTTGGGCGCAGACAAGGACGCTATCCCACTTTTGTGGATAGCAGCTCCCTTAACGGGTCTGTTGGTTCAGCCTATTATTGGGTACATGAGCGATCGAACCTGGAGCCCTAGGTGGGGTCGTCGAAGACCCTACTTCTTGGTCGGTGCCGTGTTGAGTTCAATCACCTTACTCTTAGTGCCTCATTCTCCTGCTTTGTGGATGGCAGCCGGTTTTTTATGGATTTTAGATGCATCCATTAATATATCGATGGAGCCATTTAGAGCATTGGTGGCAGATAAGTTGCCTGAATCTCAGCGATCCAATGGTTTTGTAATTCAAACTCTCATCATTGGAATTGGAACATGGGTGGCGAGTAATTTACCTTGGTTTGTGTCTCAACTTGGCGTGAGTGATGCTGCCCCTCAAGGTATTGTTCCCATGTCAGTAAAAGTAGCTTTTGCCATTGGAGCATTAGTTTTTCTCGGAAGTATCATAATTACGGTATTCACTACAACAGAATACCCGCCCGAAGATATGGTAGCATTTGAAGCCAAAAAGAAATCTAAAAACAGCTTTGTTTCGGATATTCTCAATCACATCACGTCCATGCCCAAAACTATGTTGAAACTCGGTGTTATTCAGTTTTTCAGTTGGTTTGCTTTTTTTACTATGTGGAGTTTGGCCAATCCTGCTTTGACTGAACATGTGTTTCACACCCCTGCCCCTATAGAGGCCAATTTTGACATGACTGATGTTGCGCAAATTGCAGCATTTGATGCGGCCAATACATCTTTTCAAAAATCTTCTAACCTAGTTGGATCTTATATGGGTATTTATGGTCTGTCGTCTATGCTATTTGCGTTAGTTCTCAGTTTTTATACAGCGAAGATTAACATCAATAGGAAACTCGTTCACATGGCGTCTTTGATTTTAGGCGGGCTGGGTTTCATCAGCATGTATTTTATTACTGAGCCTTCTCAATTGACTTTTTCTTTTGCTTTGATTGGGCTTTCATGGGGTAGCATATTGTCGATGCCTTATGCCATGCTGTCCAGTTCCGTGGATGAGGACAACATGGGAGTCTATATGGGACTGTTCAATATGTTTATTGTGATTCCTCAAATTGTGGCTGCACTAGGAGGAATAACCTTGGTGTCATCTTTGTTTGGCAGTGAAACCATCAACGCCATGCTGGTTGCTGGATTTAGTTTAATAATCGCAGGGCTGTTTAATTTTTTAATTGTGAACAAAAGCGCCATTTCATACCAAGCCTCAAAAGCATGACAACCAAGGGATTTATTTTCGATTTAGATGGGGTAATTGTCGATACAGCCAAATACCATTTTATGGCTTGGAATGATCTTGCCAACTCCTTGGGAATAGCGTTTTCAGAGGCTCAAAATGAGCAGCTCAAGGGCGTTAGCAGAGTTGATTCTTTGAAGAAAATACTAGATTGGGGAAATATCACTTTGACTGACCAAGAGTTTGCCTCTAGGATGACCTCGAAAAATCAGGAGTATTTGTCGTATATCGAACAAATGAATGAGAGCGAAATTTTACCTGGGGTTTTGAATGCGTTGCTTTACATTCAATCAAAAGGACATTTAATCGGTTTGGGCTCAGCCAGCAAAAATGCAAGACTTATTTTAGAAAAAGTGGGTCTAATCTCCCATTTCGATTGTATTATAGACGGCACAGACGTAACGAGAGCCAAGCCAGATCCTGAAGTGTTTTTGAAAGCTGCGGGAGCACTTCGGCTCAATCCAGATCATTGTATCGTGTTTGAAGATGCCGCTGCAGGCATCCAAGCCGCCAATGCTGCCAATATGATAAGTATTGGGATAGGAAATGAAGAATTTTTATTTGAGGCAGATTTGGTACTGTCGGGAATGAAAGAGATAGACGAATCCATGATTGATACTTTGGTTCGGTCGAACTCGAAAAGTGAGTTTAAAAAACACAAACAACTATTTAAGTAACATCATGCATCAAGATTATATTACTGCACACCCTTGGTCCATAATTGAAGAAGGATTTGATCCGCTTCGTGTTAAGTCATCAGAAAGCCTATTTAGTCTAGGAAATGGTGCTATGGGACAACGGGCCAATTTTGAAGAGCGGTATAGTGGGCCAAGCTTTCAAGGGAGTTATATCGCAGGGGTCTATTACCCTGACAAAACTCGTGTGGGTTGGTGGAAAAACGGTTACCCCGAATATTTTGCCAAGGTACTTAATGCTCCCAATTGGATTGGCATTGATGTAAAAATAAACGGTGAGTATTTGAATTTGTTCAGTTGTAAAAGGGTTAAAAGTTTTCGCCGTGAGTTAAATATGAAAGAAGGTTGGTACAAGCGAAATTTTGTTGCTGTGCTTCAAAACGATGCTGAGGTGCAAGTTGAGGTTTGTCGCTTTCTGAGCCTTCAATTGGACGAGGTCGGTGCGATCAAATACAGTATCACTCCAGTCAACGGACCTTTAGAAATTGTATTTTCACCCTATATCGATGGGGGTATCAGTAATGAAGATTCAAATTGGGATGATGCGTTTTGGGCCATCCAGTCCTGTGGATTTGAAAATGATTTGGCCTACCTCAGATCAAATACTCAAAAAACTGAATTTCAGGTGTGCACTTCGATGAAAACCCAACTGTTCCTCGATGATGTACCGCTGGATATCATACCCGAACACCACAGCAGCATGACATCTGTTTCAAAGCAGTATAGCCATCGTGTTGAATTGAATCAGACGATTGCATTGGTCAAATTTGGCGGCTACACAACAGATTTTCACCATAAACCATCAGATTTGATTCGAGCCTCAGATCGCGTCTTGAATCAAGCTATTGAACTCGGGTTTGACGCCTTGCTCTCTTTGCAAAAGGAAGCATGGAAGGCCATTTGGGAGACTTCCGACATCAGTATTCAAGGTGATGTCAAGGCGCAACAGGGTATTCGATTTAATATTTTTCATCTCAATCAAACTTATTCGGGAAAGGATCCTAGGCTCAATATTGGTCCAAAGGGTTTTACAGGTGAGAAATATGGCGGTAGTACCTATTGGGACACTGAAGCTTATTGCATTCCATTTTACATGGCCACTAAGAATCAAGAGGTCGCTAAAAATTTATTGGTCTACCGACACAAGCACCTGAGCAGGGCTATCGAAAATGCAGAAAAATTAGGATTTAATTCGGGTGCTGCCCTGTTTCCTATGGTAACCATGAATGGAGAAGAATGCCATAACGAATGGGAAATTACCTTCGAAGAAATACATCGCAACGGTGCGATTGCGTTTGCCATATACAATTATGTCCGTTACACAGGCGATTGGAACTATGTCAAAGAAATGGGCATTGATGTTTTGATTGGAATAGCTCGTTTTTGGAGCCAAAGGGTAAGCTTCTCACCCGCAAAAAATCAGTATGTGATGTTAGGAGTGACTGGCCCAAACGAATACGAGAATAACATCAACAATAATTGGTATACTAACTATTTGGCCCAATGGTGTCTAGAGTACGCGGTGGATTCATTGAAGTCAATTGAGGCCCAAGATGTCAATACTTTTAAAAAGGTATTTGATAATAATAAACTCAAGGAAAGCGAAATGTTGAAATGGCAAAATATCAGTTCAAATATGTATTTACCATTTGATGAAGACCTTGGCGTTTATCTTCAGCAGGACGGGTTTTTAGACAAAGAATACCGCATCACAGTTGACCAGCTTTCAAGGTCTGACCGTCCTATCAATCAAAAATGGAGTTGGGATCGTATTTTGAGATCGCCTTACATTAAGCAAGCTGATGTACTGCAAGGATTTTACTTTTTTGAAGATCACTTTACAACTCATGAACTGGCCAAGCATTTTGACTTTTACGAACCATTAACAGTTCATGAAAGCTCTTTGTCGCCATGTGTTCATAGTATTTTAGCTTCTAAACTTGGTCGCATGGATCAGGCTTATGATTTTTATCTCCGAACCTCCAGACTGGATCTGGATGATTACAACAAGGAAGTTCACGAAGGACTTCACATTACCTCAATGGCAGGAACATGGATGAGTATTGTCGAAGGATTTGGAGGCATGAGAATAGTTGATGGAATGCTTTCTTTTAATCCTCAAATTCCTGAGGGCTGGACGTCTTATTCATTTAAAATCAATTTCAGAGGTGCAATTCTCACAGTTAAGGTTCATCAGTCCAAAGTGATAATATGCAGTGAACAAGCAACTAATATGGAGATTGTGCTGAATGGTGAAATAATTCCTCTCCAACGAGAGATACAAAAAACAGCTTAGAGATGAGATATTTTTTACTAGTGCTCTTGTTAATGTCATGTAAAGACACAAAAACCGAAAACGTCATCTTATCGGCCGATGATGTTCAAGCCCAGAGGCTAATCACTCGGGTTGAACCTCCTTTCTGGTGGACAGGATTTAAGGATGGCAGTTTACAACTCTTAGTCCACCACAAAAATATTGGACAAGCAAAAGTCACGTTGGAATATGAGGGTATAAATTTGATCAAGTCGAATGCAGCCGACAGTCCAAATTATCTTTTTTTAGACTTAAACATCAGTCCCAAGACAGAGCCTGGGGTTCTGCAGCTTTCTTTTTCTTTTGAGGACGGTGAAGTCATCAAATATCCCTATGAAATAAAAGAAAGAGCCAAAGACTCAGATCAATATATTGGTTTTGACAGTAGCGATGTGATTTATTTGATTACCCCAGACCGTTTTGCTAATGGGGATAGCAGTAATGATAGTGTTGCCGGGATGAATGAACAGGGGGTCGATAGGACTAATGGATATTCTCGACACGGAGGTGATTTACAAGGAATTATTGATCATTTGGACTATATCGATGAAATGGGGTTTACCGCAATTTGGCCTACACCTGTTTTAGAAAACAACATGCCAAGAGCCTCTTATCACGGCTATGCCATTACAGATTTGTACGGCGTAGATCCTCGATTTGGAACCTTTGAGCAAATGCACACATTATCACAAAATCTGCATCAAAGGGAAATGAAATTCATCATGGATCAGGTGGCCAATCATTGTGGTCTTGAGCATTGGTGGATGAAGGACTTGCCTTTTAAAGATTGGGTCAATTATCAGGAAAATTACGAATCACATGCCGAAGATTGGAGCTATGAGTTTACCATTCAATCAAATCATCGCCGGACTACCAATCAAGATCCGTATGCCTCTAAAGTAGATCAAAAGGGTATGGAATTTGGCTGGTTTGTTAAGGATATGCCCGACCTCAATCAGGCCAATCCTTTTATGGCAAAGTACATCATCCAAAACAGTATTTGGTGGATAGAAACGTTACAACTCAATGGTATCCGCCAAGACACTTATCCCTATCCTAATAAAGCTTTTATGGCAGATTGGGCAGCCGCAATTATGCAAGAGTATCCAAACTTTAGTATAGTAGGTGAAGAGTGGAGTTACAATCCTTTATTGGTTGCCTATTGGCAAGCGGGTCATCCAAACAAAGATGGCTATCAGTCTCACTTGAAGTCAACTATGGATTTTCCCATGCAAAAAGCCATCGTAGATGGAGTCAACGAAGAAGAATCGTGGAATTTTGGTTTTGTAAAAACTTACGAAGGTTTAGCCAACGATTTTGCCTATGCTGCTCCAAAAGATCTTTTGGTTTTTTTGGATAATCATGACATGAGTAGGATTTACACCCAACTGGGGGAGGATCTTACTAAGACCAAAATGGCATTAGGTTATTTGCTCACTATGCCGCGAATTGTGCAGCTTTATTACGGTACCGAAATCTTGATGGACGATTCATCCAATCCAGGTGATCATGGACTGATCAGAACTGATTTTCCAGGTGGATGGCCAGGAGACCGGGTAAATGCTTTTTCTGGTAAAAACCTGAGCGAAGTACAAAAGGCTATGCAATCATTTACCCGCCAACTCTTAAATTACCGAAAAAATAGCAAGGCAATTCATCAAGGCACAACCACTCATTTCGCTCCAGAAAATGGCGTTTATGTTATATCTAGAACGCATGGAGAAGAAACAGTAGTCACGATTTTGAACAAAAATGAGTCTTCAATGGAGATGAATCTTAGCCGATTTTCCGAGATTGGTTTGAAGGGGAAAACACTTAGAAATATTGTTACCAATGAAGAAGTGATTTGGAAAGATGTCCTTCAGTTGAAGGAAAAAGGTGTTCAAATACTTTCAACTGAATTAATCAAAAAAACAAAATAGCATGCCCCGAATATTATTTTTAATACTGTTGTCTGCATTGGTTTCTAGCGACCTGATCAGTCAAAATATCAAAGCTATCCCTATCGAAATGAATCTGGCTGGAGGACAAATTCAAAGAATCAAACAGTTTCCTTCTCAATTTGTAACCCCAAGGAATGTGGATATTTGGTTACCTGATAATTATTCCGAGTCTCAATCTTACGCAGTGGTATATATGCACGACGGAAATATGCTGTTTGATTCAACAGATACTTGGAATAAGCAAGAGTGGGGTGTAGACGAGGCCATGGTGGCACTTGCCTCAAAGAACTTGATTCGTGATGCTATTGTGGTTGGAGTTTGGAATGTTCCAGAAGAACGCCATGCCGATTATTTCCCTCAAAAGGCGTTTGATTATTTGTCGGAAAGTGATCAAGAACGAGTTTTGGAAGATGCTGGAAAGTCTAATTTGAGTATTGCAAGTCAGTTTTCTGCGGATAACTATTTGAAATTTTTAGTTACAGAATTGAAACCTTTCATCGATTCAAATTATTCTACGCTTACTGATTTCAAAAATACCTTTATAGCCGGATCGAGCATGGGAGGTTTAATTTCAATGTACGCCGTCGCCGAGCATCCTGATGTCTTTGGCGGTGCGGCATGCATGTCAACTCACTGGCCGGGTGTTGCGCCCTCAGATGATAATCCTGTTCCAAAGGCTTTTTTTGATTACATGGAGGCTAACTTTCCCAGTGCCTCTGATCATAAAATGTATTTTGACTACGGAACGGAAACCTTGGATGCCTATTATCCGAAATACAAACCTAATTTGGATGTGTTGTTTGTTTTAAAGGGTTATACTAAAAGTGATTATTTGAATCTAGAGTATAAGGGTGATGCCCATGACGAAAATTCATGGCGCAAACGCGTCGATCAACCGTTAACTTTTTTATTACGTAAGACCGATGAGTAAAATGCCTTACATTTTTTTTGTTTTTTGCGGCTTCTTTGTTTCTGCTATTGCTCAAAATCCAAACCGATTGTTCGAAGAGGTTCGTGAGATACCTCAGGGGATAGAAGTAGTCGTGAATGATGGCAGGTATCGATTTGAGTTTTATACCTCTGAAATAATCGAAACTGCTTTTTTTCCGAAAGGACAAAGTTATGATGAATCTTCTCATGCTGTGGTGATGACACCCTATGATGTTAAAACGGCACTTACGCAAACGTCAACTAACATTGTATTTAAGTCTGATGGACTATCGGTCAACATTCAGAAGCAGCCATTTCAGGTATCGTATTGGTATAACGGCAATCAAGTCATTTCAGAAAAATCAGGATATTATAAAACGCAGACTCACGAAACATTGCAGTTTAACCTTACCGACGAAGAGGTGCTTTATGGCGGGGGCGCTCGGGCCTTGGAAATGAATAGACGGGGACATAAGTTGGAACTCTACAACAGGGCGCACTATGGCTATGAAACGGAAAGTGAATTGATGAATTACACTATGCCACTAGTGTTGTCTTCTAAAAAATACATGATTCATTTTGACAATGCACCAATAGGATTTTTGGACCTGGATAGTGACGATGACAACACCTTGACTTACGGTACCATTTCGGGAAGGAAAACATATCAAGTTGTGGTTGGTGATTCGTGGGAACGCCTAATTGACAATTATACAGATTTAACAGGTAAACAACCCATGCCCCCACGATGGGCGCTGGGAAACTTTTCAAGTCGATTTGGTTATCACTCCCAAGCTGAGACAGAGTATACCGTTGGACAATTCGAAAAAGAAGGTATTCCATTAGATGCTGTCATTCTCGATTTGTATTGGTTCGGTAAAGACATTCAAGGGACTATGGGCAACTTGGAAGTGTTTAGAGATTCTTTTCCAGACATGGAGGGTATGATTGCTCGATTCAAACAACAAGGGGTCAAAACCATATTGATTACTGAACCTTTTGTTTTGACTACATCCAATCGTTGGGAGGAAGCTGTTCAAAAGAACGTTTTGGCTAAAGACAGCTTAGGCAATCCCTTTAAATATGATTTCTATTTTGGCAATACTGGCTTAATTGATATATACAGCCCACAAGGAAAGGATTGGTTTTGGAGTATTTATAGGGACATAGCTGACATGGGTGTTGAAGGTATATGGGGCGATTTGGGAGAACCTGAAGTTCATCCCACAAGTCTATTGCACTTTACTGGTTCTGCCGATGAAGTTCACAATATTTATGGTCACGATTGGGCAGCCTTGGTTCATGAAGGCTATGCCAAAGATTTTCCAAACAAAAGACCGTTTGTTCTCATGCGGGCGGGGTACTCTGGTTCTCAGAGATATGGAATGATTCCTTGGTCTGGAGATGTCAATAGGACATGGGGAGGCCTGCAAAGTCAGCCCAAAATAGCCATGCAAATGGGCATGCAAGGTTTAGGATACATGCATTCGGACTTAGGTGGATTTGCTGGACCAAATCTCGATGATGAATTGTATACAAGATGGTTGCAATATGGTGTTTTTCAACCCGTTTATAGGCCTCACGCTCAGGAAGAAGTGCCTAGTGAACCAGTTTTTAGAACCGAAAAGACCAAAAGTCTGGCCAAAAAAAGTATTGAACTGAGATATCAAATGTTACCCTATAATTACAATTTGGCATTCCAAAATCATACAAAGGGCACACCGCTGATGCGGCCATTATTTTTTGAAGAAGATCAAAATGATTTGTCCGAATGGTCGAGCAGTTATTATTGGGGACATGATTTTATGGTTACTCCAGTTACTACCTCAGAGTTGAAAGAAGTTGAGATTTATTTTCCATCTTCTAGCAATTGGTTTGATTTCTATACCGATGAGAAAGTGGAGGGAGGTCAAACCAAAACTATAGCAACCAACGAAACAAGCATCCCAACTTTTGTGAGATCAGGAGCTTTTGTGCCTATGGTTCGGGCATTTCAATCCACTGATCAATACACCCTGACTCGTTTTGATTTGCACTATTATCATGACCCAAAAGTTACTGGCAGTGAAAGATCATTGTACAACGACAATGGCGAGACTAAGTCCGCTTTTGAAAAAGGACAGTTTGAGGTGTTAGAATTCGAATATAGCGTGAGCAAAAGGTTCTCCAAATTTGAGTTTGAAGCTCAGATTGGAGAAAATTTTGATTCGGGGATTAAGGAGATTAAATTAATCATTCATCATTGGGAACAGGAACCAGCCCGTGTTACTGTCAACGGCCAAAAAATTCTAAACACCTCTTATGACGCCCAGAATAAGAGGCTGTCCATACCAATTCAATGGTCAACATCAAAACAATTGAATTTAAAAATCAAGCAATAATAAACCAGTAAAATATGAAACAAATAATCTTTTTAGCAATAGTCTTCTTGTCAATTATGGGGTGCAAGAATGGTTCAAATGAGGATCAAAAAAAGCCACCAGTTGTCACTGATGATATGATGGAAACCGCTATCATTTATGAGGCTAATATTCGACAATATTCTCCTGAAGGAACTTTTGACGCCTTTACAAAGGACATTCCTCAGCTCAAGCAATTGGGAGTGAAGGTTATTTGGCTAATGCCAATTTTCCCAATTTCAATAACCAACAGAAAAGCCAAAGGCGATTTATTTATCCACGACATAGAAGATCCGGAAGAACGCAAGAAATATTTGGGCAGTTATTATGCAGTTTCGGATTTTAAGGCGACTAATCCTGAGTTTGGAACAATTGAGGATTTCAGAAATTTGGTAAAAACTGCTCACGACAATGACATATTCGTGATTCTAGATTGGGTGCCAAATCACACAGGATGGGATCATTATTGGATCAAAGACCGTCCCGATTTTTACACTAAAAACGCTGCAGGCGAAATCACAGACCCCTTGAATGAAGAAGGAGTTTCTATTGGATGGCAAGATGTAGCCGATTTGAATTATGACAATTTGGATCTGCATGAAGCGATGATAGCCGATATGAAATATTGGGTTGATGAGGAAGGCGTCGATGGTTTTCGTTGCGATGTGGCTGGATCAGTTCCTGTTGAATTCTGGAAAAAGGCTATTCCAAGACTTGAGACCGACAGACAATTATTTATGCTAGCTGAGGCTCATGAAGCTGAACTGTTAAAGGGGACAGATTTGTTTGATATGTGCTATGGGTGGGATGGGCACCATCAGATGAATATGATGGCTAAAGGTGAACAAGATGCTGCAGGCTTTGCCAAATATCTCTCAGACATGTCAGAGCGATATGAGTCCGACGATATTTTGATGAATTTCATTACCAACCACGATGAGAACTCTTGGAATGGCACTGTTCAAGAACGCATGGGTGACGCGGCTGAGGCCTTACTCGCTTTGAGTTACATTGCTCCAGGAATGCCATTGATTTATTCTGGCCAAGAGTATGATTTATCTCATCGATTGTTGTTTTTTGAAAAAGATTCAATCCCAAAAACAAAAGGAAAAGTCTGGCCAATATTGGAAAAATTGGCGGTGCTAAAAACGACACATCCAGCATTAAACGGCGGAAAAAAAGCAGCAGCCCACGAGATCCGAGATTCTGGAAATCCAAATGTGCTAGTCATGCGCAGACAAAAGGACGGGGATACAATCGTATTTGTCATGAATGTATCTAAAGAAGTCCAGACGCATAATGCAATTGAGGCAGGAAATTACAAAGATGCCATGTCCGATAAAACCTATACGAGCGATGGGGCGACAAAAGGGAATTTGCCGTCATGGGCCTATCACATTTATCTTAAAAATTAAAATAATTAAGCGCCTCGAAAGAGGCGCTTTTTTTTTACTGGATTAATCTGACGACGAACTATCAAAAGAGCGATAAACTATTCCAACAATTGCTCCCATAATCAAATAGTAGATGACATTTAGAACAGAATCATAGAGCGCGCCTGAAGCGTCCATCAGATTAGTCATGCTGTAATTGATCATGGCGTAGGAAATTCCAAATAATGAGATCAGGAAGCCGAAAGATATTCCGCTCCCCACGCTGTGTTTTTTAGAAGACACCTTTCCATAAATGGTAGAGAAAGCCAATGCCGTTATGGCGCAGGCAGCTAACATCAATAGCATGTCAGGCTCAAATTTTTCTACGTTCATAGCAGATCCTTTGTGATCCTTTAAAAGAGGTCCACCAATGACATCCCAAAGTAGATAGCCTCCCATGTAGGCCCAGATGGTCGCAATTAAGGTCGAAATGATGTTGGGTTTAGAAAACATAAAAACAGATTTAAGGGTTTATGTATTCAAATATAAAAAAATATTCTTTAAAGTTTTGTTGTTTTATCTTGTCGTTCAATAGGTTATATTCTTGCCGTCCTCACATTTTTTCAATGGTTGGAAATACTATCTTTGCGGTATGATGTCAGAACAATTCTTTTTGCCGAAATATGAGCCGAAAGTTCCTTCAAGTCAAACAGTAATTTGGTCAGCTCCAAGTAATATTGCTTTGGTAAAATATTGGGGCAAGAAACCTGTTCAGTTGCCAGCAAACGCTTCCGTTAGTTTTACTCTATCCAATTGTAAAACGATAACAGAAGTGACTTTTTTCGCGAAAAAATTGAAAGACGACAAGCATTCATTCGATGTTTTGGTTGATGATGTTTCCAATGAATCATTCCGTCCTAAAATGGAATCTTTCTTTACAAAGGCGCAAGAATATCTGCCATTTCTTTCATCAGGTCATTTTCAAATTCGCACCACAAACACTTTTCCTCACAGCTCTGGCATTGCGTCAAGTGCCAGTGGTATGGCCGCCCTCGCGCTTTGTCTTATGTCTATTGAGAAGAGTCTTGACCCAACTATGTCTGAAGATTTTTTCCTTGCTAAGGCGTCCTTTTTGGCACGGTTGGGCTCGGGTAGTGCCTGCCGAAGCATCAAGGGTTCTATGGTAGCATGGGGAAGTCACCCTGCGGTTTCGAACAGTTCTGATTTGTTTGGTGTACCTCTACGTCAGCCTTGGCATGAGTTTTTCCTAAATTATCAGGACACCATCTTGATTGTTGAAGAAGGTCAAAAGCAGGTCAGTAGTACTGCAGGCCATGATTTGATGCATAACCATCCTTTTGCCCAGCAAAGATTCGAACAAGCCGAAACCAATTTATCGGACCTCATCACAGCAATGACTCAAGGAGACTTGGATGAATTTATTGGTATTGTGGAATCGGAAGCCTTGACCTTGCATGCAATGATGATGACGAGCAATCCGGCGTATGTACTGATGCAGCCTGCCACCCTGTCAATCATTACGGCCGTATGGAACTTTAGAAAATCAACACAAATTCCTATCTGTTTCACCTTAGATGCTGGAGCAAATGTGCATCTGCTTTACCCAAAAAGTGTTAAATCAGAAGTTTTGTCCTTTATTGAGCAAGAATTGGTAGCATATTGTCAAAACGGGCGTTATATTTGTGATGAGTTGGGCGAGGGTTCAATTCAGTTAAATGTTTATCCCAATTCATGAGAGGTCCCTTATTTTACGCCAAGATTTTGCTCTTCGGAGAATATGGAATCATTAAAGATTCCAAGGGACTGTCCATTCCGTACAATCATTTTAAAGGAGGTTTAAAGAATTTTCCGAGTGCCTCAACAGAAGCCGAGGTGTCAAATAATGAGATCTTAAAATTTTCCAATTATTTAAAAACGCTTGAGGCGAGTTTAGTGCAATTCGATTTCGAAAGATTAGAGATGGACTTGAAAAACGGCCTTCATTTCGATTCTTCGATTCCTCAAGGCTATGGGGTTGGAAGTAGCGGCGCATTAGTAGCTGCCGTTTATGAGAGGTACGCGAAGGATAAAATTACAATTCTGGAAAATTTAACTAGGGAAAAGCTCTTGACTCTCAAGGGAGTTTTTGCCGCCATGGAGTCCTATTTCCACGGCAATTCGTCGGGATTGGATCCTCTGAACAGTTATTTGAGCTTACCCATTTTGATTCATTCGAAGACCCACATTACCCCAACAGGCATTCCAAACCAAGGTCTTGGAAAGCGAGCCGTTTTTTTATTGGATAGCGGTATGGCTGGTGAAACGGCACCTATGGTCAAAATTTTCTTAGAAAACATGAAGGAGACGGCTTTTCAAAATATGCTCCAAAACAAATTCATCAAATTAACAGATGCTTGCGTCGATGATTTTCTGTCTGGAAACATCAAAGGCCTATTCAAAAATACCAAGTCACTATCTAAGGTTGTTTTAGGACATTTTAAACCAATGATTCCTACTCAGTTCCAACAGCTTTGGAAACAAGGCATCCAAACCAATGACTATTATCTCAAACTTTGCGGCTCTGGAGGAGGAGGCTATTTTTTAGGGTTCACCGAAGACATTGATCGTGCGAAACTTCGACTCAAAGACTATAGGATAGAGGTCGTGTACCAATTCTAAATTCCTGCGGCATGCCACAGAAAAGACCTCATGTGCTGCTTAAATTTTTCAGTCTTTTTTCTGTTGTAAGAGGGTATAACATTTTGCTTTTGGCCGTAGCTCAGTACTTGGCAGCAATTTACATGCTCGATGGGTCAAGAAGTCTTAGTGCGGTGTTTTTTGATTACAAATTAATGTTCATCGTACTCTCATCGGCTACCGCTATAGCTGCTGGATACATCATCAATAATTTTTACGACCGAAAAAAGGACTTTATCAATCGTCCCCAAAAGGCTATGATTGACAGTATGGTGAGTGATCGAACCAAATTGTTGGTCGTAGCCATTACGGCTACTTTGGCGCTAGGAATGGCCTCTTTGGTATCCTATCGCGCATTGCTATTTTTTGGAGCCTATATTGTTGCCATGTGTTTGTATTCTGCGTTTTTGAGAAGGTTTACCATTTTGAGTAACATGGTGTCTTCTTTCTTGGTTGTAACCCCTTTTTTGGCGATAACCATTTACTACCGAAGCTTTGATACAGTGATCTTCGTTCAAGCAATATTTCTTCTGCTGATACTTTCAGCAAAAAAAATTGCAAAGGATTTGAAAAGTATTCAAGGCGACTTAACTGCTAATTTAAAGACCATTCCTGTAAGATATGGTGTGCAGCACAGTAAGAATTTGTTCTACACATTGCTTTTATTGGCCATGTCAGTTGCACTGTTTGTTGTATTGCGTTATCCCATTGGAAAAATGATTTATTTTTTCATCCTCAGTATTTTAATCGCTTTGATCTTGGGTATTTTTATGTTCAGAGCAAAGTCCAGCAGACAATATTGGTTGATTGACAATGCTTTTAAAATGTGGATCGTCATTGGTGTGTGCAGTTTGGCCTTATATGATGCTACAATTGGTTAGTCCAAATTCAATTTGATTTTACAACTGGGGAATGATTACCTTTGCCGCCAAATGAGTATCATGCCTAACGCTAGAAAACCAATTCAACGTACTCCGAAGAAAAAAGTCGCAAATCAACCCAAAGCGGCAGACGACGGCACAATAAGACTGAATAAGTACATTTCAAACTCTGGAATGTGTTCCCGTCGGGAGGCAGACATGCATATTTCTATTGGAAGCATTACTGTTAACGGCAAAGTGGTGGTCGAAATGGGTTACAAAGTGAAGCCAGATGATGAGGTACGCTTTGATGGCGCGAGAGTTCAGCCAGAAAAAAAACTCTACATCCTTTTAAATAAACCAAAAGGATTTGCAACAACCAGTAGTGATGCCAAGGGAAAAACAGTATTGGAATTGGTGGCCAATGCGGGCATTGGTCTCCGTCCTGTTGGTCGTTTAGGACGGAATTCAACTGGCCTATTGCTTTTTACGAATGACGACGTGGTCATGCAAAAGTTTACCAATTCTAAGCACGGTGTCGATAGATTATTTCAAGTCCATTTGGATAAGAACCTCACGTTTGAACACCTGAAAGCAATCAGAGATGGCGTCAAAATTGACGATGAGTTCATTCAAGTGAGTGACATTTCCTACATCAAAGGAGCTCCAAAAAATGAGGTTGGTTTAAAGATTAAAAATACCGGCAATGGCGTGCTGCGCAAGTTGTTTGATCACTTCAAATACGATTTAATCAAAGTGGACTGTGTGATGATTGGGGGATTGACCAAAAAGGATCTTCCAAGAAGTCGATGGAGAAATTTGACTCAATTGGAGATCAACAGCATTATGATGATGTAATTTGAGATCTTCTCAGTTCCCAAACCAATAATCCAAAAACAGGAAGGTATTCCAAGGCCAAGACCCACGGTATTTCGTGAACTATAGGTTGTGAGTAGGCCGTGTAACTCAGCACAATTGTCAGACTCCAAAGGATCATAAATCGATAGGCTGTAAACAAACTCAGCAACAATGGCAAAGCCAAATACCAAGGGTGTACAGTTGTTGCTAACGACAAGTAAAGACAAGAAACCCCAAGTGCTATTGCAAATAATTTGTCGAGGCTTTTTATTTGTTTAAATACTGCTAAACATGTTACCACAATTATTATAATGATTGAAAAAGTACTACTGATTTGAAAGATGAGATTCTTTCCACGATACCAGCGACCCATTTCTTGTGTCAAGTTGAAAATACTTGCGTTAAATTCGAAATTTTTGAACCACAATCCAATGCTGTCTGTGAAGTTCTCAATCAACATCTGATTGTAAAAGGGTAAAAAACCAATCAAAACAACCATCATTACGACTGAAACATATTTGAGTCCCTTTTTCCAACCCAAAAATGACCAAAAAAGAGGTAGCAGCATCAACGGAATCAGTTTGGTGTGAACAGATGCCGCTAAGACAATTGCTGACCATATCCATTGATTCTTGTTGAGCAGATAAACCGCAAACACCAGTCCAAAGGCCATCACACCGTCGAAATGAAGGTTTCCTGTCAACTCAATAATGACTAAAGGGTTTAGCACCCAAAACAGTATTTTTTCTTTTTTTGAACCCATAGCGGACAATAGCATGCATCCAATCCAAGCGATGCCGATTTCCGAAAGCAAAATGACAAGCCTCATGGCCATGGCACTGGCCATTACATGACCTTGGCCAATCCATGCACTTAGGGCAAATAACATTTGATTGAAAGGGGGGTAGTTGGAATAGTGTCTGGCGCTTAATTCACCCATGCCCTCGTGTAAAATCGACATTTCGGGTATAAAAAAATGGCGGTCTTGCATCAGGGTGTCAGGTGTAAAACTGTATGGATTAACGCCTTGTAGAACCAAGTTGCCATCCCAAATAAACCTGAAAAAATCTTGAGAAAGGAAAGGCGTTGACCACAGAAACAGCAGTCTAAACAGCACTCCTACAACAATCAATTGTTTAAGTGAAAAGCCTGAATATTGATGGGTCAGCAGCCCCAACAGAAAAAGGAACCCATAGCAACTTAAAAGTAGGGCAGTTTGATTTCGGTCGACAAAATAAGCCAGATAGCTATAGATGAGGGCTGAACAAAGAATAGCAGTAAAATGGATATACTTGTTTCTAAGGATGGTGGTCGTCGCCATCAGGGCGAGATTTACAATTTAGATGAAATTGATTTGAAGAATACAAATCCAAATCCTAGGAACAACATCAAGTGGAAAGGGAAAAGTCCAAAATCACCACCTTGATCACCTACAGTAAAAGCACTGTAAAGTCCAAAGCCAAAATAGAGCATCAACAAGCCTTCAACAATAACGTTAGGGGAAATGTCTTTTTTCAAGTAGACATTAGACTTCCAGCTCTCTTTGATTTGGCTGAGATTGAATTTAGGAGTTCTAATGAAGTCACTACGCTTGCCTAAATGACCTTCAATTACAGCAATGGAATTGTGAAAAGAGAATCCCATAGCGATGGAGAAAAAGGCAAAAAACATGACTGTGAATCTGGCAAAATTATTAACGCCTCCCCCATAGGTGTTTTTGTACATGACCCAATAGCAAGTAAAAAAGATCAGTGTACTCGCAACGAAGAAGCTCATTACAATAAAATAGGTTTTGAGATGCGCATACTCATTCTTGATGTATAGCATGGGAATGCTAAGTATAGCCACAATAAGAACGTTTAAGAACATCGTGCTATTAAGCAAGTGTAAAACCCCGTGAAATTTCGTTTTGTTAGAAATATTTTCACTGGCCAGTACTTGTCGAACCATTTTGCGGAAGTTTTCGGCTCCACCCTTATTCCAACGAAACTGCTGAGATCGCGCAGCGCTAATGGCTACTGGCAATTCTGCTGGAGTTTGAACATGTTCCAAGTAGGTGAATTTCCAGTCTTTTAACTGTGCTCTGTAGCTCAAATCTAAATCTTCTGTCAGCGTATCTCCTTCCCAGTTGCCCGCGTCAAGGATGCATGATTTTCTCCAAACTCCAGCAGTTCCATTAAAATTAATGAAGTGACCTTTGGTGTTACGTCCAACTTGCTCCAGCGTAAAATGAGCATCAAGGGCAAAAGCCTGAACCTGCGTCAGAATCGAAAAATCTCTATTTAAATGTGACCATCTCGTTTGAACAACTCCGATATTAGGATTCGTAAAGTGTGGTATTGTAGACCGCAGCCAATCTTTTTTCGGTAAAAAATCCGCATCAAAAATGGCAATGAACTCTCCCTTAGCCGATTTAAGTCCTTCTTTTAGTGCCCCGGCTTTAAATCCTGTGCGATCAACTCTTAAAACGTGTTGAATGTCTAATCCAGTTTTTTGAAGCTCCTTAATTTGTTGGGCCGTGGTTGCTACCGACTCATCGGTAGAGTCGTCTAACACTTGTATTTCAAATCTGTCTTTGGGATAGTCCATCAAAGCGATGTTGCTCAGAAGGCCTTCCATAACGTACTTTTCGTTATAAACAGGAAGTTGAATCGTCACAAAAGGAACCTCTTCTGGATTGGAAGTGTCCAACAGCTCGTAAGAGACCTCTGTCTTTTTACTAGACAAGTAGTTAAAAAGCAGATTGAGTTGTGATAACGCATAAGCGAATATCATCAGCAGGGCTGATGAGTAAACAACAATAATAATCGTTTCAAGTAACATTAGCGCATACCATACTTAATAATCCAACCCACAATTTTAACACCTGCAAATATAGCACCTTTTAACGTACCCGATACTTTTGATACACCTATTCTTTTTCTATATTTTACGGGCACTTCAGTGTAATTCAGTTTATGTCGTAATGATTTTAATTGCATTTCAACCGTCCAACCATAGGTTTTGTCGGTCATATTGAGACTATTCAATTGGCTAAATCTGATTGCGCGAAAAGGTCCAAGATCGGTGAACTTTGCTCCATAAAATAATTTCATCAGCCAACAGGCGAACCAATTTCCAAATATCTGTTGCGGGGTTAAAGAACCAGGTTCTCTGAGATAGCTTACTCGTGTCCCAATGACCAAATCCATATTGGTGTTCAGTATTGGATCGATTAAATGTTCCAAGTCTTGAGGATGATCACTATAGTCCCCGTCTAAAAATACAACGATGTCGGGAGGGATTGCTCGCTGATTGAGATGCGCTATACCTTTCAGGCATGCGTAGCCATAGCCTCGCTGGTTTTCAGTCAGAACAGTAGCTCCAGCCTCAGTGGCAGTTAGGAAGGTATTGTCCGTCGATCCGTTGTTCACAACAACAATTTCGTCCACCAACAAAGGAATGTCACGAATTACATGAGCAATAGCATCTGCTTCATTAAATGCTGGAATTATGACACAAACAATGGGCTTGGTATTTTTCAAAGAGTCTTATCGTTGATTCATCAGATCCATCAAATCTACGTCATTTCCCAATAGGACTTGAGTAGGATTGATGCGACCTTTGTGATGATCATTTTCTAATTTTAGCACCCCTCTTGGACATACCGCACTACAAACACCGCATCCAACACAGCTCGATCGGACGATGTTTTCTCCTTTTTGGGCATAACTCCTGACATCAATACCCATTTCACAATAGGAGGAACAGTTGCCACATGAAATGCATTGACCTCCATTGGTGGTAATTCTAAATCGAGAGAATAGACGCTGTTGAAAACCTAATACGGCAGCCATAGGGCATCCAAATCTGCACCAAACTCGACTTCCGAAAATAGGGTAAAAGCCTGTTCCTATGACGCCTGAAAATACGCTGCCAATCAAAAAACCATATGTCTTTCTCAATTCAGTCGATTTGAAAATAAACAGTTGGTCATTTTGATCAAAAACAAATAGACCTATCAAAGTAACGATGATGACGAAGTAGCCAACTGCTCCGTAAATAGCGTCTTTGCCAAATTCTTTGCGTTTAAATATCATGACTAACCCAAAAACAAAGGTCAACAAGCCACCAACGCCAAGAAGAAAATCGGATTTGTTTAGCCAATAAGAGGAGCGGTCATGACCCAAATAGGAATACACGACTGCGGTTGTCATAAGTAACGCAAAGACGACAACAGAATGTATCACCCAACGCTCAATTTTCCATGCGGAGATGCTTTTGTCACTGAGTTGCCTGAAGGGGTCTCCGACCGTTTCTGCCAGTCCACCGCAGCCACAAACCCATGAACAATACCATCTTTTTCCATATTTATATGTAAGTATGGGGGTAATAACAAAAATGGATGCAACACCAAATATGAGCAGGGCAAGCCCAACATCTCCTGCATCAATAAAACTATTAACACGGTATTTGTCGAAGTTATAGTAATTCAATGGCCAAATACTTTTCAGGTCATAATAGGGCAATTTGAATGTATCGGAATTCAATCTTGACATCAACTCAGGGATCAAGAAGGCGAATCCGAATTGAAAAAACATCACTGAAATGGTTCTGAGTTTTTGATAAGGATTGTGCCAGTATTTTAGGATGAACTTATATCCAAAAACTATAATGGCAAAAGTGTAAAGCGTTCCATAAACAAACCATTGCGTGGCCGCATTGCCATTTAACCACAGGCTAAACGGATCGAAAAGAGCAATCAAGCCACTGTTTGGATCTCCATTTATTCCAAGGCCGAGCCACGTTGGATAAAAATATATTACAATGTAAAAGCCAGTTAAACTAACTCCCAACAGCCAACCTAATATTCCTCGGCTGGTAAGGGAACTGAACATAACGCCATCGTTTTTAATACCGGCAATTTTGTTGCTGTAGGCAGCCCGAGTAAAATAGACGATACCGACACCTAAAAGACCAATGGCAAGGCTCAGATGAATTGATGCGCTAACAAGTTGGACTCCAAAGGCGGTTAAGACTAAAAGTAAAAGTCCTAACAATCCTGAAGATAACGCCAATTTTTGACCAGAATTCAGGCCGTATGAATCGGAATTGATTAGGGCAAAACTTTTAAACTGCTGTGAACTCATAAGACGGAATTTGATAAAGTGGCGAGAAGCACCGATTGGATTTCGTTCACGTATGATTTGTAAAACTCAGGATCGAATTGGGCTTTGTCGAGTTGTTCGATGACTTGTTCAATGGATTTTTTTTCATTGAGCCATTGGTTAAAAACCTCATGCCTCATTCGAATACCAAAAGTATTGATTCCTAGGAACGTCCGATCATTTTTGTTGTAGGAGAGGGTAACACCTTTGGTGTTGTCATGGTATTTCCAGTGAAGTTGCAGTTCGTGTTCTGGTTTGGAGCGAAGACTGCTTACCCATCCATAAGTCTGGTATTCAATGTCAAAAAACTTTGCGGAATTGAACCAATGTCCAGGTTTATAGGGTGTTTTGTTCCCTGTGATGGTTTGGGCAATGGTTTCACCCATCATACGGCCCGAGTACCACACTGCTTCAATGGATCGGCGTCCGTTGGGTAATTGGTCTGTTTGTTCGGCACAATCCCCAATGGCATAGATGTCTGTCAGATTAGTTTCGAAAAATTGGTTGACCAAAATTCCTCGATGGGTCTCGATTCCAGAATTTTGAGCTAAACTGATCTGAGGAGACACTCCAGCGGTAAGTCCTACAAAATTGCAAGGAATGATTTCACCCGTTTCTGCAATTTCAACAGATTCAACCCGTCCCATTCTGTCCGAGTGAATTTCTTTTAGGTTGACTCCCAAACGCAAGTCGATCCCATGAGCTTTGATGTGATCGTTAAGGATTGAACAGTCGTGATCGGGTAAAACACCATTCCAAAAATTGGTTTCTCGAACCAGGAAGGTCACAGGGATGTGACGTGAATGCAGCATTTCAGCCAATTCCACGCCAATCAAACCTCCTCCAACCACAACAGCATGTTTGCAAATCGAATTGTTCGGGGCCGTTTTTTCAAGCAATTCTAAATCTTGTTTGGTGTAGAGCCCTTGTACACCCTCCAAATTTTCTCCTGGCCAACCGAATTTATTTGGTTTACTTCCAGTGGCGAGTATGAGCTTATCGTAGCTCAATAATTCACCATTTTCGAGCAGCAATTGCTTGTCTTCTGATACAATCTTTTTTACCCAAGCCTTTTTTAAGTTGATTCTGTTTTTGCTCCAAAAAGAAGGTTCATAGGGTTGGGTGTCGTCAAATTTCATATGCCCCATATAGACGTACATTAAGGCCGTTCTCGAAAAAAAATAATCGCTTTCGCCAGAAATTATGGTAATATGGTAATCCGATAATTTGCGGATATGTCGGGCAGCAGTTACCCCCGAAATACCATTGCCGACGATAACTATTTTTTTCATGATTGTTTTGGTTTGGATGGGACTACAATCTAATCAATATTATATTTAATGCCCTATCATATAAATCAACAACATCCCCCTCCGTCATAGTGAAAGGTTGACTCGCTGATAAAAATATCACTTCTATTTAAATTGGCCAGCGCTCCAGCAGTTTTGTCACAGATGGCTAAGGGTTGGTTTTGAAGCAATACGTGGCCTTTTTGGTCGTTGAAATAGTCTTCAGCTCCAAAATAAATGGCTGTTTTTCCCGTAAAAACACAAGGGCCATCTTCTGGCATTGGGTCTTTGATTGCAGCTACCTCGATCGATTCAATAAAAATGATTTCATCGGTAGGGTAGTGACTCGGATCTAGAATGCGATAGGGTTTTCTCGCTCGAATTTCGACGGTTCCAAAACCTGCATCCGTGAGCATTTTAACATAGGTGTTAATGGGCAAACTGCCGCTGAGACAAAGGGCTCTCAATCGGCCGTCTTCCCTCAAAGTTTCATTCATCGCTTGCTCACAGGTTGGATCGCTCATGACCAATCGTCCATGGGGTTTGAGTACCCGGTACATTTCGGAAATGGCTTTCTTCAAGTCTTCGGCCTTAAAAATATTGAACAAGCAATTTTGAGCAGCTACGTCAATGGTGTTGTCATCAACTGGTAGGTCCATGGCATCCCCTTTTTTCAATAAAACAAAATCGCTGTTGAACCATGGATTTTCAATCTCCGCTTGGACAAAGTTACGTTGAGAAGCCTCGAGCATTTCATCTACAACATCTACCCCAATGACTCCATTTTTTTGGCGGGAGAAATATGAAAATTGAAGCAGTTCCATACCTCCTCCGACGCCCACATAGAGTACTTTTGGATTGTTGACCAGATCTCTGGCGTGAACCGTTGAACCACAACCGTAATTCATCTCTTGCATGACTTTTGGTATTTTCAATCCAGGTAACTCCCATACTGGATTGGTGGTACAGCACAATCCTATGTCTGGTTTGAGTGCAACTTCCTTATACAGGTCATGGGTGGTTTTTAAATAGCTCATAGGTTTAGATTAGGGATTTTAAGAGTTTTATTAAATGGGGTTCGGCTTTTGCAGCTTGTGCCATGATGTCCGGAATATCTATTGGATCTAAATGATCAGGGTCGCACACATCCGTTAATATGGATAAGGCGATAACAGGTAATTTTAACTGATTGGCTACGATTACTTCGGGCACGGTGCTCATGCCTACGGCATCGGCTCCTAAAATTTTAAGCATGCGATACTCCGCACGGGTTTCGAGTTGAGGACCAAGAACAGCTGCATAAACACCTTCGTGCAAGGTAATGTTCAAACTCTTCGCAACTTGTTTAAGCCTTTGATTCATTGTGGTGTCATAGGGTGAACTCATGTCGACAAATCGATTGCCTAAATGTTCAACTCCATTAAACGCCAAAGGGGAACCGCCCAGTAAATTAATATGATCATTGAACAACATCAACTCTCCTTTCTTATAGGATAAATTTATTGCTCCTGCCGCGTTTGAAACCAATAAAGAGGATATGCCCAAGGCCTTTAAAACTCGGACGGGGTAGGTTATGGTCTCAGGCTTGTATCCTTCGTACATGTGAAATCTCCCTTGCATAATAATGACTTTCCTACCATTGATTTTGGCAAAAATCAGTTGGCCTTTGTGAAAATCAACTATGGAAACCGGAAAATGTGGAATGAACTCGTAAGGAATTTTTTCTAACACTCCAATCTCATTGATCAATTGCCCCAATCCAGTCCCAAGAATAATTCCAACCTCAGGTTGATCAACTCCTTTTGAGTTCAGATAGGCAACAGATTCTTTAATGTGTTCATTTGTATTCATCATATAATTTTTTAAATTTTTTCAATCCTTCCATGTCTTCAAAGGTATCAATATCATTCAAAGTCTCGATAAAGTCCACTTTCAAACCTTTGGTCTCATTCAATGTTTGCTCCAACACGCTCGAAGTACCCCATGTCTTATTATTAAAAAATACCTGATGGTATTGAGTCATTCCAATCAAATAATATCCTCCATCTTGCGCTGGACCGATGACAGCATCGCAGTTTTTTAAACGTTCGAACGCCTCGGTCACATGTGTGGCTTTCAAGGTAGGTAAATCACTCCCTATTAGAACGATGTTAGAAAAACCCAAACCAAAACCAATCTGGAAGGCATGTGCCATGCGCTCCCCCAAATGATTGCCGTGCTGAGCGAACCGCAAAAAATCATTTTTAGACCACATGTCGCTCTCAGGAATGTGTTCAGAGTAAAATACTGCTTTCTGGCAGGTAGTGGACAACATGGTCGATTTAGTGTGTTCGAGTAAATCTATGTAAACCTCAAGTGCATTGGAATCTCCAATTTTTTGAGCCAGCCTTGTTTTTACCTTGCCCAGTTCTGGGTTTCGTACAAAAGTGATCAATAAGTGATTCCTCATTCCTAGGTATTATGTGACCGAACCCTGACAACTGCTCCCTGCTCCAGCAGTACAGCCGTAACAGTGTTGAGAAACGGCAATGGCTCTTTTTTGAAGCGCTTCAAGGTCAAAATTACTGATATGATTGGAGGAACTACCTACTTTGAGGTGCAACATCTGATTGAAATCGCAGTCGTATAGATGTCCGTCCCAACTGACTGACAGGGTGTTCGTGCACATTACATTTTCTAAGGCTGATGGATTAAATGCCTCAACCAAACCGTACATGTAGTCTTCGTAATTTCCTGAAGCAATCAGATAATCTAGAAAACGACTGATTGGTAGGTTAGTAATGGCGAACAAGTTGTGAAACTGAATTGAAAAATCGGCTAACAGAGCTTGCTTAAAATCCTGTTCCAAGGCCTTTTGATCTCCAGGTAAAAAAGCCCCAGAAGGATTATAGACCAAATCCAGACGCAATGGACTATCGGTCAAGCCATAGCCTACAGCGTTTAACATTTGTAAGGCTTTGATTGACTTGTCGAAAACACCATCTCCTCGTTGCGTATCGGTTTTGCCTCGGGTCCAATGAGGCATGGAAGATACCACATGAATGTTGTGTTTTTTAAAAAAATCAGGTAAATCGTTATAGGATTTATTGGCCATAATGATGGTCAAATTTGACCGAACTATAAAGTCCTGAATCCCAACTTTTACAGCTTCCTCCACAAACCATCTGAAATTGGGATTCATTTCTGGTGCGCCTCCCGTGAGGTCGAGAGTATGGGCTCCTGATTGGCCGATTACCTTCAAGCAAGATTCCATGGTTGCCTTGGTCATGATTTCTTTTCGGTCTGGTCCAGCGTCAACGTGACAATGGGCGCAAACTTGGTTGCACATATAACCCAAATTAACTTGGAGAATTTCCAAAGTCTTTGGGCGCAACACATCCACTCCACATTGTTTGATCCTGTCCCGAAAGGTTGGAAGTTCTGATTTGAAAATAACGTTGGAGAGATAGGTCAATTGATTTTGCGCATGGGCAAGGGCTTTGCCCTGTTTCAACAGAGATTGGGAAATAGCCATAAATTACATCGAAAGTTTGTTGTATTTGTTCATCATCTGAACACCATGAACCATACTTGCCCCACCTCTAATGGCTCCTGCAACATGGAGAGCCTCCATCATTTCTTCTTTGGTAATTCCCCGTTGGAGTCCATCTCCGGTATAGGCATCAATGCAATAGGGACACTGAATGGTGTGCGCAACAGCCAGTGCAATTAAGGATTTCTCTCTTGGACTGAGTGCACCAGACTCGAAGACTTTATTGTAGTATTCGAAAAATTTGGCTCCAAGTTCTTCGTTCCATTCCGATATTTTACCGAATTTCCTAAGATCTTTTGGGTCGTAATACGTCTCTTGCATAAAAAAAGATTTGGCAGCTGACCAGGTTCAGCCGTTTTGGTTTATAATTTCTAAAAATAGGGAATATTACACAATACAAACTCTTTCATTGCCCAATATTTAGTTAAATCCTAAAAGCCAAAAGTCAAAACCAATAAAATGAGAGGAGACAATACTAGCCAAATAAAGCCTATTTTTGTACTCTAAAGAATTCGAATGCACAAGTCAGGTTTTGTAAATATCATTGGTAATCCAAACGTTGGCAAATCTACTTTGATGAACGCTTTTGTAGGTGAGCGTTTGTCCATCATTACCTCAAAGGCGCAAACTACCAGACATAGAATTTTGGGAATTGTCAATGGCGAGGACTTTCAGGTGATATTGTCCGACACGCCTGGAATTATCAAACCAGCCTATGAATTGCAGTCGGCCATGATGGATTTTGTTAAAACAGCCCTTGATGATGCTGATATTCTGGTCTATATGGTTGAAATTGGAGAGACATCGCTCAAAGATGAATCGTTTTTTAGCAGAATCACTTCGACCAAAATTCCAGTACTGTTGTTGATTAACAAAATTGACACGACCAATCAAGAACAACTTGAAACACAAGTGGGCTATTGGCAAAATTTGGTGCCCAATGCTGAGGTATATCCAATTTCCGCCTTAGAGAACTTTCAAGTAGAAGTTGTGTTTGGTCGCATTCTGGAACATTTGCCCGAAGCGCCTCCTTTTTATCCCAAGGATCAATTGACGGATAAGCCAGAACGTTTTTTTGTCAATGAAGCTATCCGAGAACGCATCTTGCAGTATTACAAAAAGGAAATTCCATATGCAGTAGAAGTGGACACTGAAGAGTTTTTTGAGTCAGACGACATTATTCGCATCAGGTCAGTGATTATGGCGGAGAGAGAGACTCAAAAAGGCATTTTGATAGGTCACAAAGGAGTGGCCCTAAAACGCGTTGGAGTCGGAGCAAGACAAAGTTTAGAAAAGTTTTTTGGCAAACAAATTCATCTCGAATTGTATGTCAAAGTCAATAAAAATTGGCGCAACAACAGCAACCAATTGAAACGTTTCGGCTACCATTCTTGAGTACCTGAAATTGGTTTATTTTTCATAAGTTAGCTTAAACAAAATAAATACCTACTCTATGAAATTATCATGGCAGGGAGTGATGCCGGCACTACTTACTCCTTTCAAATCCAACGATTCAATTGATTTTTTGACTTTTGAAAAAAATACTAGAGCTCAGCTCGATGCTGGGGTTCATGGACTTGTCCTTGGAGGAACTCTTGGAGAAGCAAGTACCTTAAGGTTGGAAGAGAAATCCGAATTGATTCAAGAAGCCAAGCTCATATCAAATGGTTCTGTTCCAGTTATTATGAATGTGGCCGAAGCGTCAACATCCGAAGCACTCAAATCCGTAACTCAAGCCCTAAGGGATGGCGCTGATGGTTTGATGGTCTTGCCCCCGATGAGATACAAAGCCGATTCAAGAGAAACAGTGCATTATTTCCAATCCATTGCTAAACACAGCGATTTGCCTATCATGATTTATAACAATCCAGTGGATTATGGCATCGAAGTAACCATTCCAATGTTTGAAGAATTACTCCAATGTGAAACGATTCAGGCGGTTAAAGAGTCAACCAGAGTGACTTCAAACATCACCAAATTGCGCAATGCGTTTGGACAAAGATTGGCTATTTTGACTGGCGTAGATACCATTGCTTTTGAGTCTTTGATGCTTGGAGCCGATGGTTGGGTAGCAGGTCTAGTAGACGCCTTTCCGAAAGAAACGGTGGCCATTTATGAGTTGGTCAAAAAGGGAGAATATGCCAAAGCAAAGAGCATCAACGATTGGTTTATGCCGTTGCTGGAGTTGGACGTCAACTCAAAACTGGTTCAAAACATTAAATTAGCTGCTCAAGCTACTGGGCTTGGTACTGAGTTCGTAAGACTTCCTCGATTGCCTTTAGAGGGAGTTGAGCGTCAACAGGTCGAGGAGATCATCAATTTCGCCTTAAAAAAAAGACCCCAAGTATGAATCAAAACAAAATTTTCGGTAATTGGATAAATGGAAAAGAAGTGCATTCAGGATCGCTGCCGTTCAGCACCTATAATCCAATACTTGACCAACCCAATTCAGGAGATTTTATAGAGGCTACTGCAGATGAGGTCAGCCAAGCTGTAGAATATGCTTCTAAAGATTTTTATGAGTTCAGCAGACTCTCTGGCGATCGTCGAGGAGAGTTTTTAGATGCCATTGCCTATGAAATAGAAGCCCTTGGAGACGATTTGATTCAAACCTATTGCAATGAAACAGGATTGCCGGAGGGCAGGGCAAGAGGGGAGCGAGGAAGAACCTTAGGCCAATTGAAACTTTTTGCCGATGAAGCACGAAGCGGTTCTTGGCAGATGCCAAGTATCGACTTGGCTATTCCAGATCGATCTCCACTTCCGAAAGCGGATATTCGAAAGGTGATGCTTCCGCTCGGTCCAGTAGCGGTTTTTGGCGCGAGCAATTTCCCATTGGCCTATTCAACAGCAGGAGGGGACACCGCTTCTGCTCTGGCAGTAGGTTGCCCTGTGATTGTTAAGTCTCATCCTATGCATGCAGGTACCAGTTTTATGGTTGCATCGGCAATCGTAAATGCGGTGCACCGCACAAAGATGCCAAAGGGAATTTTTGCACATTTGAATAGTAGGGATCACCGTATTGGGCAACAATTAGCCACCCACCCGATGGTCAAAGCCATTGGATTTACAGGCAGTGAAAAGGGAGGTCGAGCTCTTTTTGATTTGGCAGCACAACGCAAAGAGCCTATTCCCGTCTTTGCAGAAATGGGAAGTGTCAACCCTGTGGTGGTTTTTCCTGAAAAACTGGAACATGAGAATGACCAACTTGTGCAAGAATTGTCCGATTCCATAATGCTGGGGACAGGGCAGTTTTGTACAAGTCCTGGTTTGATTTTTGGAATTGAGGGTGCTCTTTGGAAGTCATTTTGCGCTCAAATGGGCTCCTCACTCTCTCAACGGGCAACCCAAAGCATGATACATCCCAATTTGAAGTATGCATTCAATCAGATGAAGAGTGAACAATTGAAACATGCTGGACTGACAACCCTTTGTTCAATATCTGAAGTCAACGGCCCCAATCATGTTGGACAATCGTTGTTACAGTTGAAGGGCGTTGATTTCATCAATAATCCCCATTTCCAGCACGAGGTTTTTGGTCCATTTGCCATCATGGTATCGTGTAAAGATTGGGAAGAATTGGATCTCGCGATTTCTTGTTTAAAAGGAAGTCTGACGGGGACAATTATGGCAACCCAAGAGTCCCTGAGCTCTCATGTTTCACTGATTGAAAAGTTGCAGCACAGGGTTGGACGAGTGATATTCAATCAGGTTCCAACTGGGGTTGAGGTTTGTGCTTCAATGCAACACGGTGGACCTTATCCTGCCTCTACCGATTCACGATTTACAGCAGTAGGCAACGACGCACTGTTGAGATGGGTTCGTCCAGTCTCTTTTCAAAATTTTCCTCAAACTTTGTTGCCAAAGGCGCTTCAAACAAAGAATTCTTTGGGGTTAGGTCAACGCATTAAATCAATTAAAAAATGAATCACACCGTTTTATGTCGAGGGATAGTACTGATGGCTTGTTTTGGGCTGTCATCTTGTGTCGATGTCGATAGTTCTTCGCAGCTAGAAATCATTTTGGAACGCATCGAAAATCGCAAGTCCTACGATGAGGGTCAATACCCCCTGGGGTATTTCGCAGAAGATCGTTTCGCGTCGGATGCCGAATTTGCTCAAACCCAAATTGATGCTCTTCAAAAATTGAATTTAGACAAACTGTCGGAGTCCGACCGTATTTCAGTTGAATTACAGCTGTTCGTATTGCAAGAACAGATTGACTATTTTGAGTTTAAGGCATATCTCAACCCTTTGCTCTCAGATTCTGGATTTCACAACGATTTGGCCTACGAAGTTCGAACCCTAGACACCAAACAGCAGGTCGAAGACTATATCAACAAACTCGAAGGACTTCCAGTGTTTGTAGATCAACATTTGGAGTTGCTTGAAAAGGGAATTGCTCAGGGCATAACTCAGCCTAGAGTTATTTTTGAAGGATATGAATCGACCTATAACGACCACATTACTGAAAATGCGAGTGATAATTTCTATTTCAGACCGTTTCTGAATTTGCCCGCGATTTATAGCGTTTCTCAAAAGGATTCTATCGTTAAGCTCGGAGAAAGTTTGATTAATGAAACCGTTGTACCTCAGTTTAAAAGAATCAAATCATTTTTTGAAAACGACTATTTTCCAGCAGCACGTCAAAGTATTGGCATTTCGGAAATTCCAAATGGATCAGCCTATTATCAAAACAGGGTAGCCTATTATACTACCCTTGATTTAACCCCTGCGGAAGTTCATCAAATGGGATTAAAGGAGGTGGAAAGAATTCACCAAGAAATGGTAGATATCATTAATCAGATTGGCTTTAAGGGAGATTTTCCTTCATTTTTGGAGTATTTGCGGACTGACCCTCAGTTCTATGCCAGTTCTGGACAAGAATTGTTGATGATAGCTAGGGACATTTGTAAGCGTATCGATGCCGAATTGCCCAAGCTATTTAAAGAGTTGCCTCGAATGCCCTATGGAGTTGCTCCGGTGCCAGATGCTATTGCTCCCAAGTACACTGGAGGCAGGTATATTCCAACCAGCGTTGGTAGCACTCGGCCAGGTTTCTATTGGGTCAATACTTTCAATCTGCCGAGCAGACCACTTTATGGCTTGCCATCACTGAGCGCCCATGAGGCAGTTCCAGGGCATCATTTGCAGATGTCTTGGAATAGTGAACTGGGCGATCAAATACCACAATTCAGAAGAGATTTATATTTGTCGGCTTACGGTGAAGGATGGGGTCTATATTCCGAATACTTGGGTAATGAAATGGGGATTTATACCACACCATACGAGTCCTTTGGTAAACTGACTTATGAAATGTGGCGCGCGTGCAGATTGGTCGTTGATACTGGTATTCACGCTTTTGGTTGGACCCGAGACGAGGCAGTAACATTTTTAAAAGACAATACTGCCTTGTCGGTACATGAAGTGAACACTGAAATCGACCGATACATTTCATGGCCTGGCCAAGCATTGTCTTACAAAGTAGGAGAACTGACCATTAGAAGGTTGAGAGAACAGGCTGAAATGGAATTGGGAGAACAATTTGATATCCGAGAATTTCATCATACCATTTTGAAAGAGGGAACAGTTACCTTGACCATTCTTGAGCAGCTCGTTGAGTCCTATATCTCAAACACCAAAGCAAAAAATGGCTAGACATATTTTCGACTGTGTCGATGCGCACACTTGTGGCAATCCAGTGCGAGTCATCAGATCTGGTGGACCAATTCTGGTTGGTAAAACCATTTCCGACAAAAGACAGCACTTTCTCAAAAAATTCGATTGGATCAGAAAGGGCCTGATGTTTGAGCCGCGGGGTCATGATATGATGAGTGGCAGTATTCTTTATCCTCCTTCAGACCCGGCCAATGATATTGGAGTTTTATTTATAGAAACAAGCGGTTGCTTGCCGATGTGTGGCCATGGCACTATTGGAACCGTCACGGTAATGTTAGAGGAAGGACTTGTTGTACCAAAAACTAAAGGTCAATTGAGGTTGGAAACTCCAGCTGGTCTGGTCAAAGTAACCTATCAAAGTGATGGAAATCGCATCACATCGGTTAGGCTGACTAATGTTCCTTCTTTTTTGTATCGAGAAGCCCTTGAAGTCGAATGTCCAACCTTAGGACTTATTGAGGTTGATGTTGCTTTTGGCGGGAACTTCTATGCCATTGTAGATGTGCAAAACCATTTTAGAGGCTTGGAACATCATTCGGCCGATGAGTTGATCTCATGGAGTAGAGAACTCAGAAAAAGACTCAATGTGCTATACGAATTCAAGCATCCTTTGGATGACAGGATTTTTGGGTTGAGCCACATCCTATGGACTGGTAAAACTCTTGACCCAAAAGGAACTGCCCGAAATGCCGTTTTCTACGGAGATAAGGCAATTGACCGATCGCCTTGTGGGACAGGGACTTCGGCTCGAATGGCTCAATGGCATGCCCAGGGCAAATTGAAACAAGGCGATGAATTTATACACGAAAGCATTATTGGTTCAAAATTCATAGGTCGAATTGAAGAATACGCTTCAGTTGGAAATTTCAAGGCCATTGTGCCAAGTGTCGAAGGATGGGCGAGAATAACGGGGTATAACCAGATTATTTTGGATGACGATGACCCTTATGTTGGCGGATTTCAAGTGATATAGAAACTTATGAAGCACTGCGTAATTGTAGGAGGCGGTATCATCGGAATGTGTACAGCCTATCATTTGTCCAAAGCAGGACATCAAGTTACGATTCTTGATCAGTCGGATGGTCAAACTGGGGCTTCCTTTGTCAACGCAGGTTATCTCACCCCGAGTCATATCATGCCTTTTGCTGCTCCCGGAATGGTATCCCTTGGACTGAAATACATGCTCAGCAGTTCTAGTCCGTTTTATGTTAAACCCCGATTAAATGCCGACCTCTTCCGTTGGGCTTGGAATTTTTACAAATCCTCAAACTCGGTACATGTCAAAAAGGCCATGCCGATTATTGAAAAACTGAATACTGCCAGTAGCGTGCTCTATCACGAGTTACATAGCAATCGCAATCTGAATTTCCATTTGGAAAAAAAGGGTCTTTTGATGGCATATCAAACCCAAAAGGCAAAAGATCACGAGCAAGAGGTTGTGTTGGCTGCCCAAGCGATGGGATTGAGGGTCACTAGTCTGAATCCAGAGGAAGTGCTCAAGTTGCAACCAGAAGCGGATATGGATATTCTGGGAGCATTCCATTACCACTGCGACTCCCATTCAACGCCCCATGAGTTCATGGTCGCCATGAAGTCTTATCTGTTAAAACAAGGTGTTGTCATCCACAATCATTCTCAGGTGCTCAATATCAATACTACTGGCTCAGTCATAACCTCCGTGGAAACAGAAATTGAGCAGTTTCGTCTAGATGATTTGGTTGTTGCCTCGGGCGTATGGACAAAAACATTGTTAAAGAAAATTGGCATAGGCCTGTCTTTAGAAGCAGGAAAAGGCTATCGTATCAACGTGAATGAACCAACGGGTATAAGTGTTCCAGCCATTCTTATGGAAGCAAAAGTCGCAGTAACCCCGATGAAATATTTTACGCGGTTTGCCGGAACAATGGAATTGTCGGGAATCAACACCATGATTCGCAAGGAGCGGGTGGAAGCCATTGCTCGTGCCGCCAAAAGGTATTATCCGTCAGTCGAAATTCCTACCAATTCTAAACGCGAAGCAGTATCAGGAATGCGGCCACTGTCGCCCGATGGGTTGCCCTATATAGGTCGAATGGATCAGTACAGCAATTTGGTTGTAGCAACAGGTCACGGTATGATGGGCTGGAGTTTAGGGCCAATTACAGGCTTACTGTGTCAACAGATTATTGACGGCGTGAATCCCGATATAGACCTAGCCCCCTTGTCACCTCAAAGAAGATTTTGATTTATTGCTCGCGAATTTCTTGTTGCTTCGTCATTATTTTTTTATCTTTAACAAGGCACGACAGTGCCGCTGTTAACCCCTAAATCTAATCATTATGTCAATTATTAAAGTCATCGAAGTTTTAGCTAATTCACCCAAAGGCTGGGAGGATGCTGCACAGAACGCACTCGCCCATGCTTCAAAAACCGTAAAAAATATTCGCTCGGTAAGCATTCAAAATCAAAGCGCAACTGTTTCGGATGGTAAAATAACAAGTTATCGCATCAACGCTAAAATCTCCTTCGAGGTCAAATAAATTCTAGACTTATTTGGTGACGCACAAACCGCTCTGAATCCCTCAAGAAGTATTACTTTTGCCAATATTTTCTGAAAGATGAGTATTGTAGCCATAGTAGGTCGACCCAATGTTGGGAAATCCACTTTATTTAACCGATTGATTCAGCGTCGCGAAGCGATTGTTGACGCCACGTCTGGTGTTACACGTGACCGCCACTATGGTCGATCGGACTGGAATGGAAGGGAATTTTCAGTTATTGATACCGGTGGTTATGTCCGTGGTAGTGATGATGTGTTCGAATCTGAAATCGATAAACAGGTTGAGTTGGCTATAGACGAGGCTGATGTTATCGTTTTTATGGTGGATGTTGAGGCAGGAGTTACTGGCATGGACGAAGACGTGGCCTTGCTGTTGAGAAAGGTAAACAAACCTGTTTTTTTGGCAGTGAATAAGGTGGACAATACAAACCGAGAAAAGGAGGCCGTCGAGTTTTATGCGCTGGGATTAGGTGAATATTTCACTATTGCAAGCATCAGTGGAAGTGGCACTGGCGATTTGCTAGATGCCATAGTCAAAGCACTGCCCGACAAACCCTTGAAGGAAGACAACCAACTTCCTAGATTCGCTGTTGTCGGCCGTCCTAATGCTGGAAAATCTTCATTTATCAATGCGCTGATCGGAGAAGATCGTTATATTGTTACCGACATTCCGGGTACAACCCGCGACTCGATGGATACCAAGTACAATCGTTATGGATTTGAATTCAATTTGGTTGATACGGCTGGAATCAGGAGAAAGAGTAAGGTTAAAGAAGATTTGGAATTTTTCTCAGTCATGCGGTCAGTAAGAGCCATTGAACATTCGGACGTCTGTCTATTGTTGCTCGATGCCACTCGTGGGTTCGACGGTCAAGTACAGAACATTTTCTGGCTAGCAGAACGCAACAGAAAGGGCATCGTTATTTTGGTCAACAAATGGGACTTGGTAGATAAGGACCACAAGACTATGAAAGAATTTGAGGCCAAGATTCGTGAGGAAATTGAGCCTTTTACGGATGTCCCTATCATATTCATGTCGGCTTTAACCAACCAAAGAATATACAAGGCCATCGAAACGGCCGTTGAGGTTTATAAGAACCGATCCAAGAGAATCAAAACCAAGGATTTGAACGACGTTCTTTTGCCAGAAATAGCATTTAGACCTCCTCCTGCTCACAAGGGTAAATACGTTAAAATCAAGTACATTACTCAGTTACCGACTCCGCAGCCTCAGTTTGCTTTTTTCTGCAACTTACCGCAATATGTCAAAGAGCCTTATAAAAGGTTTCTAGAAAACAAGCTGAGAGAGCACTACGATTTTCACGGTGTTCCCGTCACAGTCTATATGAGAAAAAAATAGAAAGCCTAGAGGTTCTCTTTTATTGCGATCAATTCACTTTTGATGCGCTCTAGTTTCAAAATCAAATCGTGATTGTCCAATCCAGCTTTTTTCTTGAGTTTGAGCTGTTGTTTGGCACCGTCTAGCGTGAAGCCACGTTCCTTGACCAATAAATAAATTTCTTGCAAATTTTTGATGTCATCGGGGGTGAATTTCCGATTGCCTTTGGTATTCTTTTTAGGGCGTAGAATGTCAAATTCTTTTTCCCAAAATCGGATTAAAGAAGCGTTTACTCCAAATGCTTTGGATACTTCTCCGATGCCGTAATATCTTTTTTCAGGTAGGTTAGGTTGCATTAGTCTAATGAGATATTTTGAATTGAGGCGTTAAGAAGCAGTTCGTAGTATTCTTCTGGTGTTAGATTGCCATAGTAAAAATTCACAGGGTTGATGCGTTCATTGTCCTTGAAAATTTCGTAGTGCAAGTGCGGAGCCTTTGATCTACCAGTACTACCGACATATCCTATCAAGTCTCCGCGCTTAACACGTTGATTGACCTGTACATTGTATTTGTTGAGGTGTGCATAAAGACTCACATAACCAAAGCCGTGGTCAATCCTAATGTGATTGCCGTAGCCAGACGACTTGCTGTCTGCTCTGACCACAACCCCATCGCCAGAGGCATAAACAGGGGTGTTTTTTGGTGCCGTAAAATCCATGCCATAGTGGAATTTAGTGATCTTGGTATAAGGATCAGAACGATATCCATAACCTGACGCCATGTGAGACAAATCTTTGTTATTGACAGGCTGAATAGCAGGAATAGAAGCCAAAAGTTTCTCTTGATCTTCGGCCAGTTTTACAATTTCATCGAGCGATTTTGACTGAACAACGATCTGTTTTTGAAGTATGTCCAACCTTTTTTGAGAAGCAATAATCAATTCGGAATTATCGTATCCTTCGAGATCCTTATATCGATTGACACCCCCAAAACCAGCTCTTCTTTGCTCCTCAGGAATAGGATTAGTTTCAAAATAATGGCGGTATAAATTGTTGTCTCTGGACTCAATGTCTGAGAGTACTTCCTCCGCTTGAGCCATCTTCTTATTGATGATTTCAAACTGAAGTTTCATGTTCGCCAATTCACGCGACAAAGCTTTCTCTCTCGGAGTGGCAACATATTTTCCCGCAATAAAGTTGATGAACAGACCAGCAAGTAAAGCGGCCAAAACAAACATAATACCATATCCGACCGTTTTACCTTTTTGACGTTCTACACGTTTAAAGGACAGGGATTCGGGGTCATAATGGTATTTTACTTTAGACATAATCCAAAAAGCGCTAAATTTGCCAGAGCCGGCACAAATGCCTAGCAAATATAAAAATTGTTTTGAACTAAATTGGTTTTTAACCAAAATCCATGCTCAATGACCTCACAAGACATTCGAAGTCAATTTCTTAGTTTTTTTGAATCGAAAGGCCATCAGCTGGTCACATCGGCTCCTTTAGTCCTTAAAGATGATCCGACGTTGATGTTTGTGAACTCGGGTATGGCTCCCTTCAAATCTTATTTTTTGGGCACCAAGTTACCTAAAAATCCTAGAGTTGCTAATACTCAAAAATGCCTTCGCGTATCAGGAAAACACAACGATCTTGAGGATGTGGGCTACGACACTTATCACCACACTCTTTTCGAAATGATGGGCAATTGGAGTTTTGGAGATTACTTTAAAAAAGATGCCATAGACTGGGCTTGGGAATTGCTTACCATAAAGTTCAAAATTGATCCTGCACAAATTTACGTCACTGTTTTTGAGGGTGATCAAGCCGATCAGCTGCCCAAAGACGAAGAGTCTTTTCAGTTGTGGAAGCAATTGATCGCAGAAGATAGAATTCTCAACGGCAATAAGAAGGACAATTTTTGGGAAATGGGTTCTCAAGGACCATGCGGACCCTGTAGTGAAATTCATGTCGACGTACGGTCTGCCGAAGAAAGAGCTTTGGTTGATGGCAAGACATTGGTGAATCAGGACCATCCTCAGGTTGTTGAAGTGTGGAACTTAGTTTTTATGCAATACAATCGATTGGCAAATGGGTCCTTAGAAAATTTACCTCAACAGCACATCGACACAGGCATGGGATTCGAAAGACTCTGCATGGTACTTCAAGGCAAAACTTCGAATTACGATACTGATGTGTTCCAACCTCTTATTAAAAAGATTGAGAGTCTAACCAATCATCGATATGGCCAGAGTGAAAAAAATGACATTGCCATCCGCGTCATTGCCGATCACTGTCGAGCTGTAGCTTTTGCCATTACCGACGGACAATTGCCGTCAAATAACGGGGCAGGTTATGTGATTCGAAGAATTCTCAGACGTGCTGTGCGATATGGATTTACTTTTTTAGACATCAAAGTACCATTTATTTTTAAGTTGGCTCAAGTTTTAGCCGATCAAATGGGTGAAGCATTCCCTGAAATTAGATCCCAAATCCAACTGGTATCGAATGTAATTAAAGAGGAGGAATCTTCCTTTTTGAAGACCTTAGATCAAGGTTTAATTCGACTAGATCAAATGATTGAAGACATGACATCAAATACTTTAGATGGTCAAAAAGCTTTCGAACTCTACGACACTTTTGGATTCCCAGTGGATCTTACCTCATTGATACTAAATGAAAAGGGACTGAAACTTGATGAAGCAGGATTTGACAAGGCTTTGATGGCCCAAAAAGACAGATCCAGATCAGCAGATGCAAGCAGCACGGCCGACTGGACAGTGCTTTTGGAAGATGATCTACAGGAGTTTGTTGGTTATGACCATACTGAAGCCATCATTAAAATAACCAAATATCGAAAAGTCACTCATGCCAAAGGTGGCGACGCTTTCCAATTGGTTTTCAATTTGACTCCTTTTTATCCAGAAGGCGGAGGACAGATTGGCGATTCGGGATACATTGAGTCGGCTGATGGATCAAAAATTGAAGTGATTGATACCAAAAAAGAGAACGATCAAGTGTATCACTTGACAAAAACATTGCCCAAGCAACTCGATTCTAATTTCAAAGCAGTTGTCAATGGCCATCGGAGGGTTCAGACTACTTGCAATCATACCGCCACTCATTTGCTACACCAAGCCCTTAGAGAGGTGCTTGGAACTCACGTTGAACAAAAGGGATCTGCGGTTCAGCCAAAACATTTGAGATTTGATTTTTCTCATTATGCAAAATTGTCGGAAGAGGAGATTCTGGCAGTTGAACAATTCGTTAACGACCGCATAAGAGATAATATCAAATTGGAAGAGCAGCGGCAGGTGCCTATGGAGGTGGCTATGGCGACTGGAGCAATGGCACTTTTTGGTGAAAAATATGGCGACACTGTGCGCACCGTTAAATTTGGTTCTTCTATTGAGCTTTGCGGTGGTACACATGTGCAACAAACTTCGGATTTGTGGTATTTCAAAATCACTACTGAAACTGCTGTGGCTGCTGGCATCAGAAGGATTGAAGCCATAACTGGTGATGAGGTAAAAGCCCGTTTTTACCATAATGATAAATTAATTGCAGAGATTTCTAGCGCATTGAAATCCCCAAACAGTACTCTAAAATCTATCGAAGCCTTGCAAGTCGAAAACTTGGCCTTGAGAAAGGAAGTAGAACAATTGAAACGAGAAAAAGCGAGACAGTTAGCAGTTTCCTTGTCTGACAATTTCGTTTCAACGGGTGGTGTTCAATTCTTGGCCGAACAGGTAGAAATGGACGCGCAAGGATTGAAAGACCTGTCTTTTGCTCTGGGCGCTGAGAAGAACAATGCTTTTATAGTTTTGGCCTCCGAATTTGCTGGTAAGGCTTTTCTGTCTTGCTATATTTCAAAAGAACTTGTGGATTCCAACGGATTTGATGCCAGTCAAGTGATACGTGAGTTGGGAATTCACATCGATGGAGGTGGAGGAGGGCAAAACTTTTTTGCTACCGCTGGTGGTAAAAATCCTAAAGGAATTGGTGCAGCACTGTCTGCCAGTCGCCTCTTGATTTCATGAGATAATCAGCTGCCTAACAAATGAGCAATTTCTGGTCGTCTCTGTTTTAAGACGCTCAAATGGGCATTAACGTCTTCGACCAAGTGGGATTCCCTGTTTTGTTGGGCTGCGTGCAGCAACTCAAATGACAACAACCAATCTTTAGGGTACTCCACTTTCAAGGTTTCTAAGATTTGCTTTGCAAGAGCGCAATCCCATGAGGAACGCAATTGATCCACAGCGGCATAAAGGTCGTGAAGCTTGAGTTCTTCTGTCGTTTTAGGGATATGAATGGTCTTGGTCTCGGAAACGATTTGGGTGAGGTCAAAACTGCTCAAGTCTGCTGGTCCCGAATATACAGAAGTCACCGACTTGCCAACGGCCATATCATAAACCCCCCAATCTGGTTGGAATAGGACTTGATCCTTATAGGTAACCAAACAATTTTTAAACTTAATAATCAAAACTTTACCTTTCAGATTTCGAGTACCCGTCACGATGTCTCCAGTAACCGTCACGCCTCCTTCAAATTCCAAACACACCCTTTCGTCTTCATAGATGTTATAGTGTTTCAAGTCACGGGGACTCATGTCTTCAATGGCCAAGTTAATCCCTTTGAGTTTGCCTATTGGGGAACCAAAACCTTCGGCATGTTGCTCCGTTTCGTGACCAATGAGTGTTTTGTTTTTGTTGGCTAAGGCTGTTCCACCCGTGGTTTGGATGTAAATTGGTTGACCATCATCCGAGATGACTTTGGTAAAGATCCCTGATATTTGAAGGCCAGTACTCAATTCTACCGTAGCCAATTGTTGGGAATTAATGGCCTTTTCCACACCTGAAAGACCGCCTTTTCTCAGTGCCATTTTATTGGCAAATTCTTCCAAAACTTCGCTAAGGTGGGCAAAATTGGGCGTGACATAGAGCTGTGGTTGTGCTTTGGTAATATCGAAAGACTGATAGGCTGCTTCAATATCATAAGGCAATTTTTTGACTTTGGGACTCATGCATGCCTGACTTTCTCCAATTGAGGATAGTAACCCAGCACCATAAATCTTGGGATGGTCAAGTGGACCAACAAGACCGTATTCAACGGTCCACCAGTGCAAATTTCTAATAAGAGCCATTTCGCTCAATGGCTCAGTACTCGATTGAAGTCGGTCGATTTCTTGTTCCACTTCGGCTATGGCTTTTTCGTCTTGAACTCTAGCCTCTTTAAGAATAGACAATTTTCTGGCGGCTTCATACATTTCCATATCAACGGATGATGAAATGGCCTTACTGCCAATTTCTCCAAAACGTCTTAAATATTCTGCATAATCAGGATTGGCGATGATAGGAGCATGCCCAGCAGCTTCGTGAATGATATCGGGTGCTGGCGTATATTCGATATGTTCCAATTGTCGTATATCCGAAGCAATGACCAAAACGTTGTAGGCTTGAAAGGCCATAAATGCTTGAGGCGGAATAAATCCATCTACCGCAACTGCAGCCCATCCGATATCTTTCAGAATGCGATTCATGCCATACATGTTTGGAATTTTATCCAAGGAAATACCAGTCTGCTCTAGGCCCTTGAGGTAGGAGGAATGAGCCAATTTGGGCAAAATGGCAATATTTTTCATCATAACATAGCGCCAAACGGCATGATCGATTGGGGAATAATCTTCATAAACCTGTGGCTTGACGAATTGCAACAAATGTTTCGGCAATCGGTCCAGAACTGGATTGGAAATGATTTGGTCTTGCATTGAGTTTGCTAATGGTGTCACAAATTACTAAAAGATTCTAACAGAATAAGCGGCTAAGGAGCTTTTTCCATCTAAATTTTTTGACGAACTGGCCTTCTTTTTTTGACAGAATTGGAGGTTGTTTGGCTCTGTAAGCCTTGAAATATCCCCATAGTGAATTGAAAAACAACTTTGGTTTTTTTCTGACTATGGTCAGTTTGGCTGCCGAGAGGGTTGCCAGCAACCATCCAGTTCTCATATTGTATAAAGCTTGACCCAAATTAAAACGGGAGTCTCCGTCATAGGTTGTCCCTGTGGGCTTAAGGTGTTTGACTTCAAGGCTGGGGTCAATCATAATTTTCCAGCCGCGAAACTGTGCTTGAAGTACGTCGATTGTGTCCCATCCTAAAACCGGTTTAATGCCTTGGATGTCATCAAAACATGCTTTTCGATAGGCTTTTATCGGACCTCTTAAGTGATGTTTTGAAGCGATGGTTTCATAGACCCACTTGGAATCTTTTTGGATAAACAACAACCCTCCAGCCATTCCAATTTCTGGATCGGAAGCAAATAACTGAGCAATGCGCTCCAAATAGTTTTGAGGTAAAACGATGTCTCCATCGAACTTGCAAATGACGTCGTAGTCTAACTCAAGAGCCTTTAGGCCTTGGTAAAAGGCATTGACAACCTTAGGTCCAGGCAGATGAGATCCGTCATTAGCGTTACTGATAACGCATTTGACGTTAGAATGGTTTTGAATGAGTTTGGTTATAATTGGATGAGATTGGTCTGTGGAGTGATCGTCCACAATAATCACTTCAGTAGGGTTTAGGCTTTGTCCGAATAGCGAATCGAGCATTTTCTCAACGTGAGTTGCTTCATTATGTATTGGAATAACAATAGCTACTTTCATCGAAATTGGTTTGAAGCACAAAAATCAAAAAGCCACAACTGAGTGACAATGCGGTTAAAGACTAGTGCTTAAATGCGGTACATGATGGCATTGATATGCATGCCAGCACCAACACTTGCAAACATGACCAAGTCTCCAGGATTCAAGTCGTGGCCTTCCAGATTGCCTTTAATAATTAAATCGTAAAGGGTTGGAACTGTAGCTACCGAACTGTTGCCTAGTTTGTGAATGCTCATGGGCATGATGCCTTCTGGAGCTTGTACTTTAAATTGTCTGTAAAAACGGTGAATGATGGCCTCATCCATTTTTTCGTTGGCCTGATGGATGAGCACTTTTTTCAAGTCTTTGATGTCAGCACCACTTTTTTCTAAACACGATTTCATGGCGGCAGGGACATTGCTCAGGGCAAACTCGTAGATTTTTCTTCCGTGCATTTTGATGTACCGGATGTCCTTGTCAAGGTTAAGATTGTTTGAACATCCAAAGAACAAATAATAGGCCTCGTCATAGGTATAGGAGGCAGACTCATGCGACAATATGCCTCTTTCTTGGTCGTCTGAAGCGCTGATTATTGTTGCGCCAGCACCGTCAGAATATATCATGGCATCTCTGTCATGCTGATCTACGACTCGAGAAAGAGTTTCTGCGCCGATAACCAAGCAAGTCTTGGCAATCCCTGCATCAATAAATGCTTTGGCTTGAATCACTCCCTCTATCCACCCAGGACATCCAAACAAGATGTCATAGGCAACACACTTAGGATTCTTTATACGCAGACTGTGCTTAATTCTTGCGGCCAAACAGGGGAGGATATCGCTTTGTATGGCGTCCTTTTTGACATCACCAAAGTTGTGGGCCACAATGATGTAGTCAATAGTTTCAGGGTCAATTTGCGCATCGGCTATGGCCTTTTCAGCAGCAAAGAAACCAATGTCTGAGGCCGTCAAATGGGTTTTGGCGTAGCGTCTTTCTTGAATCCCAGTAATGGCTTTGAATTTCTCAACAATAACTTCAGAAGAGTGCTCTATGGCAGAACCATCCATGTTCAGGAAATTGTTTTGATGGAAATCTTGGTTTGTGGTAACTACATCAGGAATGTAGCTTCCGGTTCCTTTAATGACGACACTCATGAACTGATTTTTTTGGTTAGTTAAAACAAAAGCTCTAGCAAATATCTAAAAAAATTACTTGACTTCTTTCAAATATCAGCTACTGCTCGATATACGATTCGATTGGAGCACAACTACAAATCAAATTGCGATCACCATAGGCATCATCTACTCTGCGTACTGTAGGCCAAAATTTATTTTGACTGACGTATTCCAACGGGAACGCTGCTTGCTCTCTAGAATAGGGGAAATTCCAGTCGTTTGCGGTTACCATTGCTAAGGTGTGAGGTGCATTTTTTAACACATTCACCTCATCCTCAATTCGGCACAAATCAATTTCTTTTTTAATGCTGATCATGGCGTCACAAAAGCGATCCAATTCGGCCTTGTCTTCACTTTCGGTTGGCTCTATCATCATGGTTCCAGCTACTGGAAATGAAACCGTTGGAGCGTGAAAACCATAATCCATCAATCGCTTAGCGATATCGGTCACTTCGATGCCGTGGGCTTTGAATGGTCGGCAGTCAATAATCATTTCGTGAGCTGTTCGACCTTGCTCTCCAGCATAAAGTACGTCGTAGTTTCCAAAAAGACGCTCTTTGATGTAATTGGCATTAAGTATTGCAATTTTAGTAGCGTTGGTCAAGCCTGCTGCTCCGAGCATTTTGATGTAACCGTAAGAAATTAAGCACGCCAAAGCTGACCCATAAGGTGCCGCCGAAATTGGAGTTATGGCTTGTTCTCCACCTACTTTGATGATCGGATTTCCAGGTAAAAACGGAACGAGTTGTTTGGCAACACAGATTGGGCCAACACCAGGACCACCTCCTCCGTGAGGAATAGCAAAAGTTTTGTGCAAATTCAAATGACAAACGTCTGCTCCAATGATGCCAGGATTGGTTAACCCAACCTGAGCATTCATGTTGGCACCGTCCATATAAACTTGCCCTCCGTATTGGTGAATCATTCCCGTGATTTCTTGAATGGCTGACTCATATACACCATGAGTCGATGGATAGGTGACCATTAGGGCTGACAAATTATCTTTATGAGCCTCAGCCTTTTCTCTCAAGTCGACCAAATCAATATTCCCTTGCTCATCGGCTTTTGTAACGACAACCGTCATGCCTGCCATAACCGCACTGGCTGGATTGGTGCCATGAGCTGAGGAAGGGATTAGACAAATATTTCGGTGTGTGTCTCCGCGGGATTCGTGGTAAGCACGAATCACCATCAGTCCAGCAAACTCTCCTTGAGCACCTGAATTGGGTTGAAGCGAGGTTCCTGCAAATCCAGTTATTTCGGTAAGGTCTTTGGCAAGTTTGTTCAACACGATTTGATAACCTTCGGCTTGATCAATGGGTGCAAAGGGATGAAGATTACCCCATGAAGACCAACTTAATGGCAACATTTCTGTTGCAGCATTGAGCTTCATTGTGCAAGATCCGAGAGGAATCATGGAATGGTTTAAAGCCAAATCCTTTCGCTCCAATTGTTTGATATAGCGCATCAACTGAGTTTCCGATTGGTAGGTGTTAAACACCTTCAGTTCCAGAAAAGGCGTTTGCCTCCTTAGGTCTCCAACTGGTGAATCGGTTTCAGTGAGTTGTTCAATTTTTAAAACACTGCTTCCTACCGCTTGAGCAAACACCGAAGCCAATTGGTTCAGGTCTGTCAAAGAAGTGGTTTCGTTCATTGCAACACAAACAGTACTTTCGTTGACATAGCATAAATTAATGCCTTGAGCCTCAGCTAAGGGCCTCAAGACACTGGTATCTACTTGGAATCTCAAAGTATCGAAATAATAGTTATTTTGATTTTTAAGACCAATTTTAGCCAGGACATCTGCCAATGTCTTCGCACTTCGGTGGACATTTTGGGCGATGTATTTTAGACCAGAAGGGCCGTGATAGACCGCATACATCCCAGCCATAACGGCCAACAAGACTTGGGCTGTACAAATGTTTGAGGTAGCTTTATCTCTTTTGATGTGTTGTTCTCTGGTCTGCAGGGCCATTCTGAGGGCCCGCTTGCCGTCGGTATCTTTGGTAACCCCTATGATTCGACCGGGTAAATTGCGTTTATAAGCGTCTTTAGTAGCAAAGAAGGCAGCGTGAGGGCCGCCATAGCCCATAGGAATGCCAAATCGTTGGGTCGTTCCAACAACTGCATGAGCTCCAAAAGCACCAGGGGCTTCCAAATGAACTAGACTAAGAATGTCGGCGGCAACCGCAACTTTTACCCCTTGAGTTTCTGCTTGAGCAATGAAATCAGCAATATCAGTTATTTCACCATAGGCGCCCGGATATTGGATTAGGGCGCCAAAATATTCTTGACTTGCCGTGAACGCATGGCTTGACCCCACTTCCAATTCGATGCCAAGGGGTATAGCTCTAGTTTCGAGGAGAGCGAGTGTCTGAGGGAGCACGTCGTCGGCTACAAAAAATTTGACAACATTATTATTTTTTTGGTCACGCTCACGAACTGCGAAGAGCAGCGTCATTGCCTCAGCTGCGGCTGTGCTCTCGTCTAGCAAAGAGGCATTGGCTATTTCCATACCAGTCAAATCGATGACCATGGTTTGAAAATTGAGTAAGGCCTCTAATCGACCTTGAGCAATTTCGGCTTGATAGGGCGTATAGGCTGTATACCAACCCGGATTTTCTAAAATATTTCTTTTGATTACCGAAGGGAGAATTGAGGGGTGATACCCTAATCCGATATAGGATTTGAAAATTTTATTTTTTTCTCCAAGCTCCTGAATGTGTTGTAAAAAATCAAATTCGCTAATCGGCTCGTCCAAATCAAACGGCTTATGAAGTTTAATGTTTGAAGGAATGGTTTGATCAATCAGTTCGTCGAGTGAATTGGCTTTTACTACTTCTAACATGTCTTGAACGTCTTTCGGACGCGGCCCTATGTGCCTCAATTCAAAAACATTTGTCTTCATAAGCTTTAAAATAATTTGACGCAAAATTACTTATTCTCGAACCGACCAAGTGTGCCTCCAAGTGAAAGTTTTTAACCATTTCAGAGGCTTATTCACAGTTTGGTTACTTTTGTTTGATGAACCCTTTGAAAAAGATTTTTCAATTTTACATCAATAGCAGCATTCATGTCGCTCTAGCCGCAACTGCGCTCACTTGGGTCACCGCTGAGGAGCTGCAACTGGAATCAAAATCTAACGTTCTTGGCTTGGTTTTTAGTAGCACCGTATCAGCCTATAATTTTATTAAATATTTCGGTCTGGCCCAAACCCATCACAGGAATTATACCAGTCAATTGAAGTGGATCATTTGGCTATCAATCGTTGCCACGGCCTTTAGCATTTGGCTGTGTTTTAGTTTAGCTCAATCTGCTCTTTTTGTCATGTTGGTATCAGGGATCATCTGCTTTCTGTATGCCATTCCTATTGGTTTCAGACATCAATTTTTGAGAGGGAGAAATCTCAGAGCAGTGTCTGGTCTGAAAATTTTCATCATTGGATTGGTTTGGACTTTGATCACTGTTGGCCTTCCTTTGATGGACAATTTGACTTCTTTTGGAACAACCGAATTCTTGTATGGTCTCCAACGGTTTGTATTTATTTTAGTTTTGATGCTGCCTTTTGACATCAGAGACACGGCCTATGATGAATTGAAACTAGCAACAATTCCTCAAATATTAGGTCTTTTTTGGACTAAAATAGCCGGAGCCGTTGGAATTGGTTTCGTTGTTTGGGTTTCCTTTTCATTGCAAATGCAGAGATTGCCAGTCTTGACAACAAACCTATTGCTGTTGGCAGCATTATTATACAGCAATCCCCGACGCTCTTTCAATTTTAGCGCGTTTTGGGTTGAGGCCTTACCAATGGTTTGGTTCGTCTTACTCGGTCTGTCACAAATTTAAATAAGACCAGCCCGTTTCAGTAGTGGCTCGGTTTTCGGAGACCGTCCTCTAAAATCTCGGTACAATTTTGCTGGTTTTTCAGTGCCGCCTAAACTCAATAGGGTCTTGAATTTATTAGCTACAGTAGGATTGAAAATGCCCTCCGACTTGAAGTAATCATAGGCGTCGGCATCCAATACTTCAGCCCATTTATAACTGTAATATCCAGCCGCATACCCCCCTTGAAAAATATGAGAAAATCCTGTGCTGGTGCACACTTCGTCAACGTGTGGAAAGAGAGTAAGGTCTTTTAAAATATTTTTTTCGTGTTTTTTTACAGTCTCAATAGTGTTGACATCGGAATTGTGCCAACTCATGTCTAAAAATGCGAGACTGAGTTGTCTGAGAAACTGCAATCCTTCCAAAAAGTTACCACTGGCTTTGATTTTGTCGACCATGTGTAAAGGAATGTCTTCGCCAGTTTGATAGTGCTTGGCAAAAACGGCAAGGGCTTCGGGCTCATAGCACCAATTTTCAAAAATTTGACTGGGCAACTCTACAAAGTCCCACGCCACGCTTGTTCCCGACAAACTCGGATAGGTTGTCTTTGCTAAAATGTTATGTAAGGCATGACCGAATTCGTGAAAAAGGGTTGTCACCTCTCGGAAGCTTAGGAGGGCTGGTTGATCATCCGAAGGCTCACTAAAATTGCAAACCACAGAAACGTGCGGTCTGACGTCTATGCCATCCTGATGGCATTGAGTTTTGAAAGAGGTAGCCCAAGCGCCTGCCCGTTTTCCAGATCTGGGGTAAAAATCGGTATAGAGAATAGCAGCTAAAGTCCCATCGCTGTTGCGAACTTCATATGCTTGAACGTCTTGGTGATATACTTCAATGGCCATATTTGTCACGAATTGCAACCCATACAAGCGGCCAATGACGTCGAATAATCCTTGAACAACTTGTTCCAAAGGAAAAAAGGGTTTCAGTGATTCACTATCAAAGTCGAATAACTCCATTTTGAGTTTTTCAGAATAAAATGCAAAGTCCCACGACTGGAGAACTTCTGGGCCTTTTTTGTTTTTCGCAAATTCGCACAGTTGATCAAATTCCTTCAAAGCCGCTGGTTGGGCGTAGGCTTTCAAGTCGTTGAGAAAGTCCAAGACATTGTCGGGATTTTCTGCCATGCGATTCTCCAAAACAAAATGGGCATAGCTCTCATAACCCAACAAATTGGATCGCTCCAAACGCAGTTTAGAAATTTTCAAAACCAAGTCTTCGGTGTTGTTCTCATTGGATTGGGCGCCTTGAGCGCCAAAGGCTTTGTACAATTTTTCTCGCCAATTTCTATTGGTTGCATGGGTCATAAAAGCCCTGTAGCTCGGATAATCCAAGGTAATGATGTATCCTGACTTCCCAGCTTTTTCTGCTTTTGTTGCTGCACTCTTTTTGGATCTCTCTGGCAGACCATCGACGTCGGCGTCATGGAGGAGGTGCAACTCAAAGGCATTGGTGTCAGACAATACGCGACGTCCAAACTCAATGGCCGATTGACTCAATTGCGCGTCAATGGCTCTCAGTTGGGTTTGCTGTTCTTGTGTGAGCAAAGCACCGTTTCGAACAAATCGTCTGTATGTTTTTTCCAAAAGGGTTCTTTCTTCTGAATTTAAGTTTTTAGATTCTGGAGATTCAAACACCGTTTTGATTCTTAAAAACAAACCAGGGTTCATGATGATATCGTTCTGAAAAGCTGTAAGTAGTGGACCTATTTCAGCCGCTTGCGCTTGCAATTCGTCGTTGGTTTCAGCAGAGTTTAAATTAAAGAATATGCGACTTACTCTTCCCAATTGTTCTCCCGAATAATCCAAAGCAGCAATGGTGTTGGCAAAGCTAGGCGCCGCATCTTGACTGACAATCTCCTCGACTTCAGATCGAGCGTTTTCTAGGGCAACTTTGATCGCTGCAGCAAATTGAGTGGTGTCAATTTTTGAAAAGGGAACTGTTCCAAACGGGGTCTGAAATTCTTGAAGCAAAATATCCATTCAGGTCGAGCTTATTTTTTGGTGTTCAATTTTTTTGAAGCTGCATCAACCATGGTTTTCAATCCTTCTTTGTAGGTCATAATTTTGTCTAGGGTACATTTGTCTGCAGTACCGATAATTTGGGCGGCTAAAATGCCCGCATTCTTTGCCCCATTTAGTGCCACCGTGGCAACAGGAACTCCTCCAGGCATTTGAAGAATGGACAAAACGGAGTCCCAGCCGTCAATAGAATTTTTTGATTTGATTGGCACTCCAATGACCGGTAGGGGGGTCAATGAGGCGATCATTCCAGGTAAATGGGCAGCTCCGCCTGCGCCTGCAATAATGACTTTAAGTCCTCGGTTATGAGCCGATTTACCATATTCCATCAACTTGTCTGGAGTACGGTGGGCCGAAACAATGTCGATTTCGATTTCTATATCAAATCCATTGAGAATGTCAATTGCATCTTGCATGATTGGCAAATCGCTGTCGCTTCCCATAATGATTCCAACTAGTGCCATGATTTATTCTGATTTAACGATTAATTGATTCTTAACTTTTTTTGCAATTTCAAGTGCGGCATCAGCAGTTGGAGCAACTACGGTGCAGTGACCCATTTTTCTGAACGGTCGAGTTTCCGTTTTGCCGTAAACATGCACTGAAACGCCTTTTTGAGCCAATACTTTTTCAATATTTTCGTAATACACTGGTCCAGAGAATCCTTCTGCTCCGACCAAATTAACCATTACGGCTGGAGTCTTCATTTCGGTTGAGCCCAGCGGCAAATCCAATACTGCTCTAAGGTGTTGCTCAAATTGCGACGTGTAAGACGATTCGATGGTGTGATGACCAGAGTTGTGAGTGCGTGGAGCCACCTCATTTATCAAGATTTCTCCATCATGGGTAAGAAACATTTCAACTGCCAACAATCCGACGTGTTCAAATGCTGCTGCGGCTTTCATGGCAACCAACTCCGCTTTTTGAACAATGTCCTCTGAGATACGAGCGGGGCAGATGACATAAGTCACCTGATTGGCTTCTGGGTGGAAATCCATTTCTACAACAGGAAACAGTTTTACCTCCCCCGAAGGTCTTCGTGCTACTGTTACAGCCAATTCCATTTTAAAATCAATAAGCATTTCTGCAATGCATTGTCCGCTGGGAAGATCCTTGGTGTCGGCTATCGAATTGATCATTTTGACGCCGTTTCCATCGTAGCCAAATTGTGCACTTTTCCATACAAAGGGAAAGTTGAGTGCTTGATTCTCAATGGCGTGAATCATCTCATCTTTGTAAGCAAAGCGCTGAAATGGCGCGGTTGGTAGATTGTGATCTACAAAAAATAATTTCTGAGTGCACTTGTTCTGAATGGTTCTCAAGGTTTGCGAGGACGGATAAACCTTCACGCCTTGTTTTTCGAGCGCTTGAAGCGCATCGGCGTTTACATTTTCAATTTCTATGGTCAAGATATCAATGCCTTGGCCAAATTGAACGACGGTATCAAAATCCATTAAATCACCCTGAACAAATGTATTGCATGCCAATCGAGAAGGCGCTTCTTTGCTGGGGTCTAGCACCTTGGTAGCGATATCCATCTTTCTTGTTTCAGCCAGTAACATTTTGCCGAGCTGACCACCGCCAAGAATGCCTAAAGTGAAGGATGATGAATAGTACTTCATGTGAATTTTAACTGTCGTGAGCAAAAATACGGTTTATTGCCGAAATGCTGATCAAAAGCAGAATACAATGCACTTCAATTCTCATCTTAGGTTACCTTGGAGGCCAAAAGGGTTGTTTCTTTCGATTTGAACCCATGGGGATTGGACTCTAATGCAGACCATGTCATTACTTCTACTTTGAAACCTGCCAACTCTAGACGACTTACCAATCCATTGACCGAACAAATCCGAACGTGATCTTTTTGGCCAAAATGTCTCAGTCGATCTTTTGGCTTAACGACCTTAGAATTTTCATAAATTTCTCCTTCTTTGAAAGGGGATTGAATTAGAACTGAACCGTTAGGTTTAAGAACTCTAAAGAGCTCTTTTAACGCCTTTTCGTCTTGATCGACATGTTCTAAAATGTGATAATATAGGATGAGATCGAAAGTGTTATTTTCCTCGGAGATGGCGGTGATGTCAATTTTTTTTGGGCTTTAAATTCTCCAGCTAAATCTGAAGTAATGTATTGCCTTAAACCAAGCTGATTTAGTCTAATTGACAGCGATTTTGGGGGAGAAAAGTGGAGCACTGTTTTATCGGTTAAATCAAATTGAGTGGTCAACACTTGAAAGAGACGACGGGTTCTAGGTAAGCTGCCACAACGCGGACAGAGCAATTGCCCATTGGCTTTTTTGACAAATTGGGACATTCGGAAATGACATAAGTTGCATTGATATTGATTGCCAACATAAGGAATTGAGACCAGATTCCTAAGGCAAGGTTCAATGGCACTCAGCCACCGACGAGGCACTATGAATTTAATAATAGCCTTGAAGAAGTGATACATTACTATTTGGTGATAGTTTAACGTCGCTCAAAGTTATGAGGTTCATCTAAATATTATGTTTCTCAATCAAAAATTTAAAGTGGTTTTATTTGTCCTCTCGCGTCAGAAAGGTTGCCGTTGATTTCCTTATCTTTGACCGCTTAAAAGCAATCAAATGTCTACGCAAATGACCAACATTGTGCTCTTCGGCCCCCCAGGGGCTGGTAAGGGAACCCAGGCTACTTTTCTAAAAGAAAGTTTTGGCTTGGTGCATATTTCTACGGGAGATGTGTTCAGGTTTAACATTAAGAATGCAACCGATTTGGGAAAACTGGCGCAGACCTATATGGATGCTGGTAATCTTGTTCCAGATCAAGTGACCATTGACATGCTTAGCGCCGAGGTGTTTAAGAATCGGGATTCCAAGGGCTTTATTTTTGACGGTTTTCCAAGAACAGTGGCACAGGCTAAGGCTTTGGATGTTCTACTCGAACAATTCAATACGTCTATAACCGCAATGGTAGCTTTGGAAGTGCCCGACGAACTTCTATTGGAACGATTGCTGGATAGAGGAAAAACTAGTGGGCGTCCCGACGATGCTAATGCGGAGGTCATTCAAAATCGCATTACGGCCTATTACACCAACACCGCTATTCTAAAAAATTATTACGAATCGCAAGAAAAGTACTTTGGCGTGGATGGTGTAGGAGATATCGACATCATAACCAATCGTCTTAAAGAACTGATTAACAGTTTCTAAAATACAACCATGACCGAGGGAAATTTTGTAGATTACATCAAAATATATTGTACTTCAGGAAATGGAGGCAAGGGCTCGGTACATTTACATCGCGAAAAATTTATCAGCAAAGGAGGTCCTGATGGTGGAGATGGAGGCAGAGGAGGACACATATTTCTTCGAGGTTCTTCAAGCCTTTGGACACTCTATCATTTGAAGTTCAAACAGCATTTTCGGGCAGGACATGGCGGACACGGTAGCAAAAACAGAAGTACTGGAGCTGACGGCGAAGACTTATACATCGACGTCCCATTGGGCACTGTAGTTCGTGATTTTGAAACCGAGGAAATCTTGTTTGAGCTTACTGAAGACGGAAAAGAGGTGATTTTGTGTGAAGGAGGAAAGGGAGGACTTGGCAACTGGAATTTCAGAACTTCGACCAATCAAACTCCTCGGTATGCACAGCCGGGAATACCCTTGGAGGAAAAAACTATTATTTTAGAACTTAAAGTACTCGCTGATGTCGGTTTAGTTGGATTTCCAAATGCTGGCAAATCAACCTTATTGGCTGCGATTACCGCAGCAAAACCAAAAATCGCCGATTACGAGTTTACTACCCTTAAGCCCAATTTGGGTATTGTGGCCTATCGCGACTATCAATCATTTGTAATGGCCGATATCCCCGGAATTATTGAAGGGGCTGCAGAAGGTCGAGGGTTAGGGCATTATTTTTTGAGACATATTGAACGCAATGCAGTGCTGCTCCTGCTGATTCCAGCTGACAGCAAAGACATAAGAAATTCATATGACATTCTGTTGGACGAATTGCGCCGTTACAATCCAGAATTGCTCGATAAGCAAAAGATCGTTGCCATATCAAAATGCGACCTTTTAGATGATGAGCTCAAAACCGAACTGACTGCTCAGTTGACCAAGGAATTGCCCGTTCCTTTTTTGCTCATATCATCTGTTGCTCAGCAGGGTTTGATGGAACTAAAAGATAAATTATGGGCAGTATTACAAGACTAACTCTTCTGACTTTTTTAGGTGTTTTTTTGTCAAGGCCCATGGCAGGTCAAACCAAGAGCTTTGAAGTCATGGAAGCCAAGGCCGACAGCCAATGCCGAAACGGACAATGGGAAGTAGCTGCTGAGGCCTATCAAAAACTAATCCAGCTCGATCCAAATACTGCCCGATATCACTACAAATTAGGAGGAGTTATCGGCAAAATGGCTCAAGAAGCCAATGTTTTTAAAGCCATGAGCCTCGTGGATGACGCCAAAAAATCTTTGACAAGGGCTTTGGAACTGCGTCCCGACTATCTGGAAGTCTTTTGGGCACAAACCGAATTGTATACTCAACTTCCAGGTATTTTGGGAGGAGGCAAGTCAACGGCATTGACATACGCCAATAAAGTTTCAAATTTGAACCCTGCAATAGGGTCTTTGGCTCAGTCCCGTGTGTTTCATTATTTCGAAGACTTTGATCAAAGGAACAAGGCCAATGCAGCGGCCTTGAGTTTGCCAACGACTTGGTGTTCAGGTCAAAAATGCACTCATTCAAATGAAGTCCATTTTGCTTTTGGACTGGCCGCGTTTCAAAACAAAAAGGAACAGGAACAGGGTATTGTGTTTTTAAAGCGCTATTGTAAGGACTTTAGTGCGGTAGATCAACAAGCATTGGAGCAAGCCTATTATCTGATCGCTCAACTTTCTTTTCAAAGGGAAGATTTTGCTCAAGCGAAAACTTACATTAACTTGGCCTTGTCCAAGCAGCCCAAGTGGAGGGAGGCCTTGCTGTTGAAACAAAAAATTGATTCTAAATGAGAGTTCATTTTATTGCCATAGGAGGAGCGGCTATGCACAATTTGGCCATTGCACTTCATCTGAAAGGGGATGAGGTCAGTGGCAGCGACGATGCCATTTTTGACCCATCACTTTCGAGGCTAAAAAAATACGGTTTGCTACCCGAAACTATAGGTTGGTTTCCTGAAAAATTAGACCAACAATTGGATGCTATTATTCTAGGAATGCACGCCAAGCCAAACAATCCAGAATTGATGTATGCACAGGAATTGGGACTGAAAATCTATTCATACCCTGAGTACATCTTTGAGCAGTCAAAAAATAAAACCAGAGTAGTCATTGGCGGTAGTCACGGCAAAACGACCATCACTGCTATGATTTTACACGTATTGCACTACCACAACAAGGGGGTGGATTTTATGGTAGGTGCACAGCTGGAAGGATTTGAGGTAATGGTTCAACTTACCAACCACAATGATTTTATCCTGCTCGAAGGCGATGAGTATTTAAGTTCTCCCATCGACCGAAGACCTAAGTTCCATTGGTACCGTCCCAATGTTGCGCTCATCAGTGGAATTGCTTGGGATCACATCAACGTATTTCCAACTTTTGATTCCTATGTAGAGCAGTTTAGGTTGTTTATCGATACCATGGTTCCTGGAGGTAGTTTGATTTATAACGCTGAAGATGAGGTGCTGACGCAATTGGTTGAACAATCGGAACAACCGATCCGAAAGTTGCCATACGTAACAAGTGACTACAGCATTGAAAACGGTCAAACTTTATTACAAACTTCAGAAGGACTCATGCCTATTGAACTTTTTGGAGCTCACAATTTGAGCAACCTATCTGGTGCCAAATGGATTTGTCAGCAAATGGGTATTGACGAGGATGATTTTTTTGAAGCAGTGGCCAGTTTTAAAGGCGCCAGCAAGCGATTGGAGCGGCTTGCGATTTCTCCCAATGGTGTAATTTTTAAGGATTTTGCTCATGCGCCGAGCAAGGTAGCTGCTACCACCCAGGCTGTTCGAGATCAGTTTTCAAGTCATCATTTTGTGGCTTGTTTAGAACTGCACACATTCAGCAGTTTGAATCCAAATTTTATTGATGAATATGCAGGAGCTCTAGACCCTGCCGACTTGGCCATTGTTTACTATACACCTCAAGCTGTTGCTCTCAAGGGTTTAGAGGTATTGAGCGAGGCCCAAATTGCAGCAGCGTTCAAGCGTGACGATTTGGTTATTTTTACGGACCCCATTGCTCTTTCTGACTTTTTATTGGGATTGAATCAAAAGCCTTTGGCTTTGTTGATGATGAGTTCAGGGAACTATGGCGGTTTGGATCTTTCCGCCCTCAATGCCTTGATTTAGACTCCAAATTGACGGAGATGATGGTCGAGATGCTTGAACATGCCAATACCCCATTGTTTTTTAGTCAGAACCCCAAAGATCGGGTGCTCAGGAAATTCGGATGTTTTTTGACTGAAAGTAACGATTAAATCCATCAACCTTTGTTGTTCCATTTCAAATCCATCCGTTTGATCGACTTTGTAGGCTTTGGGCACGGGCAAGTGCTTTTTAAAGGGTTTACTGTTATACATCATCGGTTTGTAAAGCCAAGCGATGAGACGCCGTTTTAGACTCTTTTTCCGTTGAGACCTAGGTAAGTACAGAAAAGGTTGTTGACAGTGTTTTAGCATTTGGTCAACGGTCATTTGACCCCATACAGGTTGTGTGTTTGTGGTCAAAAACTCTAGCCGTTGGATCAATTCCTTTGACGTGTTATGATCGAAAATGCTTTTCATAGAAATATGTTGTGGGTACAAAGTACATTTTTTTATTTTTGAATATGCCCAAATCGAATCAAAAATTGCCCATTAAAGAATGGTCTGAAGCCGACAGACCACTTGAAAAACTCTTGCAGTTTGGTTCCAGACATTTGAGTTCGGCCGAACTTCTGACGGTTTTAATTCGTTCAGGCACTTCCAAGCAGAGCGCTTTGGATTTGAGCAAATCTCTTTTGGCTGCTATTTCAAATGACTTGTCTCAATTGGAAAGATTGACGCTTACCGATTTGATGTCATACGACGGTATTGGCGAGGCAAAGGCAGCCTCAATAGTAGCAGCATTGGAATTGGGTCGTCGTGTTCAGGACGCTCCAAATGCCGAATTGGTTAAACTGAGTTGCAGTCAAGACGTGTTTAAATTGATGAGACCATTGCTTTCAACGTTGAGTCACGAAGAATTTTGGGTGCTTTACTTGAATCGAGCCAATAAATTGGTCTTCAAACAATGCCACAGCCGTGGCGGCATGGTGGGAACAGTCGTAGATACAAGACTAATTCTCAAAACGGCCTTAGACAAAACCGTACTCAATTTGATGTTAGTGCACAATCATCCGTCGGGTCAACTCCATCCTAGTCAGGCAGATAAAGAACTGACTCATAAGATTCAACAAGCAGCAAAACAACTGGATTTGAACGTGTTAGATCACATCATCATAGCTCAAAAGGATTATTTCAGTTTTGCGGACCAAGGAATTCTTTAATTTCTAATTATTCCCAACTAAAAGGAATTTCTTCGATGGTGTTTTTCTAACTTTGAGGCATGCTGTTGGTTTATTCACACCGTGTTTCTCCGCGTTTGAGGTTTGCGTTTGGTCATATTGTCAAACGGATTCTCGGTTTGCAAGTGAATTTCACCACGGAGGTTGATGAATTTTTAGCCCATCCGGGACCAAAAATGTCTTATACGCACCAGCCATTTGGTGACGAGTTTTTTGTTCATAGCCATCGATTGCTTTTTGAGCAAGGCATTTCGGACTTGGACATTCATGTTCAAAATTGGGAAGATACAGTATGTTTTTTCTCTCGAGGGGAGGTCAGTGACTTGCCTTTCGACATTTTCGCCGCTGCTTTTTACCTCTTGAGCCGTTACGAAGAGTACCAGCCTCATGTCCCAGACGCCTTCGGTCGATTTTCATACCGCAGTAGTTTGGCTTTTCAACATAACTTTTTGGACCAACCTGTAGTGGATATTTGGGCCTATAAATTTAGAGAAGTCCTTCAAAAGAGATTCCCAGAATTGCAATTCCCCAAGCGTGTATTTCAAGTTCAGCCAATCATTGACGTGCCTTTGGCCTTTCAGTTCAAGCATCAAGGATCGATGCGCACCATCAATGGAATTCTCAACGACCTGATACAGTTTAGATTTAATTTGTTATATACCAGATTATTGGTCTTGTTAGACTTTCGAAAAGATCCTTTCGACTCCTACAATTATTTGATCAATAAACAAAAGCAGTTCAAGAGACGTTTTATTTTTACTTTCTTGGTGGGTAAATATTCTACCTATGACAACAATTTGAGCCTCAACAAGAAGGCCTTTGTGACACTGATAAAATCTATTGCAGATTACAGTTTGGTAGGAATCAAAAACTCTTATTTGAATTTATCGAGTTTGGTTGACTTGAAAAGAGATAAAGAACGATTGGAAGCAGTCACCAACAGGCCTGTGATTGGTTCAAGAAATTCTTACAATAAACTCAATTTGCCCAACAGTTACCGTCATTTGATTGAATTAGAAATCCACAGGGATTTTAGCATGGGTTATCATGACGCCATTGGATTTAGAGCGGGCACATGCACTCCCTTGTTGTTTTACGACATGGATTTTGAAATACAAACGCCCCTAGAATTGCATTCTTTTCATGTCATGGACGCCAGTCTTTTGAAGTATCGATCTCTTCTGGACAAGCAGCAACAGCTAGAGGTTTTAGTTCAGACCGTTAGAAGGGTCAATGGCACACTAGGTTTCTTGTTTCACAACTACACTTTTGGTAAAAGCGAAACATGGAATGGCTTCAGGACTTTGTTTACCGATTTTCTCAATTCTGAACTCGACCTACCTTCAGCAAGCAACTCATGATGAAACATATAACTCACGTTTTTTTTGATCTGGACCATACCTTATGGGACTTTGATCGCAATTCGGCACTGACTTTTGAGAAGATTTTTGCGAAAAGGCAAATCCAATTGATTTTGAGTGATTTTCTGGCGGTTTATGAGCCTGTCAATTTGCGCTATTGGAAACTGTATCGTGAAGCAAAAATTGACAAGGTTGATTTGCGTTACCATCGGCTCAAAGATGTTTTTACTGAGCTGAACTACCCTATAAGCGATGATGCGATACATGACATCTCAGATGACTACATCAAATACCTGACGACCTTCACCCATCTTTTTGAGGGGACTATAGAAATATTAGATTATTTGTACGGCAAATACCAATTGCACATTATCACCAATGGTTTTGAGGAAGTGCAACAGAGTAAAATGAATCATTCCAAGATTGCACATTATTTCAAAACGGTTACCAATTCTGAGATGGTAGGGGTGAAGAAGCCCGATCCCAAGATTTTTCATTATGCCATGGAGGCTGCTCAGGCCGAACCTCGCAACAGTATTATGATTGGTGACAACTATGAGGCCGATATATTAGGAGCTTTGGCGGTAGACATGGACGCATTGTGTTTCAATTACCACAACGCCCAACTCGATCCGCACATTAAGGTCATTGAGAATTTGGCTGCTATTAAAAACTACTTGTAGTCAGTATTTGTACTTACTTCCCCAAAGCGACTTGAGAAAGGCCCGAATTTGGTTTTCTCTGGTGTTGTTTCCCGGATCGTAAAATTTGGTTCCTGCCACATCGTCGGGCATAAATTCGTGGGCTTCAAAGTTGCCTTCGTAGTTGTGAGCATAAGGATAATCTGCTCCATAGCCCAAGGACTTCATGAGCTTTGTAGGGGCGTTTCTCAGCGAAAGAGGCACAGGCAGCGCACCAGTTTCTTCTACTCTTTTTTGAGCATCGCTAATGGCCATGTAAGCGGCATTACTTTTGGGAGAGCTGGCCAAATAGGTCACACATTGACTCAATATAATTCTTGACTCTGGGAAACCAATGGTCGTTACGGCTTGAAAAGTATTGTTGGCAAGGATCAGAGCAGTGGGATTGGCATTACCAATATCTTCACTGGCCAAGATGATCAGACGGCGAGCAATGAATTTGACATCTTCTCCACCTTCAATGAGACGTGCTAACCAATAGACTGCAGCATTGGGATCGCTACCACGTATGGATTTGATCAAGGCAGAGATGACATTGTAGTGCTCTTCTCCGGACTTGTCAAATTGGATGGGATTTTTTTGTATCAACGATTGAACCAAAGTGTTGGTAATTTGCCCTCCCTCCATGTCACTGTGGTTGCATACCAGCTCTAAGGTGTTCAATAGTTTTCGCGCATCACCGCCCGAAAATTGCAATAGTGCTTCGGTCTCTTGAAGTGAGATATCTTTATTTTTTAAAATGCTGTCGGTTGCAACAGCGCGATGCAAGAGCGATTCTAGGTCTTGTTTGTTAAAGGGTTCCAGTATATAGACTTGAGATCGAGACAACAAAGCCGAAATGACCTCGAAACTTGGATTTTCAGTAGTGGCACCGATGAGAGTGATCCATCCTTTTTCTACGGCCTGGAGCAAAGCGTCTTGCTGCGATTTGCTAAAGCGGTGGATTTCATCAATAAACAGAATAGGATTTTTGGGTGTAAACAGACCATCGCCTTTCTTGGCCTTGTCAATGACCTCGCGCACATCCTTGACACCGGCGTTGATGGCGCTCAATTGATAAAAGGGTCGGTTGGATTGGGTTGCGATGATTTGCGCTAATGTGGTCTTTCCTGTACCTGGTGGCCCCCACAAAATTAATGATGGCAAATGACCCGATTCTATTGCTGCCCTGAGCACACCTTTAGGTCCAACCAAATGCCCCTGACCAATAAAGTCATCTAATGAAGTAGGGCGGAGGCGTTCGGCGAGTGGGACAGACATGACAATTTATTGGCGTTGACGTACTATTTCGTACAGGCAAACACTGCAAGCTACGGACACATTGAGTGACCCAATTTGACCAGTCATCGGAATTTTTACTTTGGCATCGGACAAACTAAGGACGCTGTCCATTATGCCTTTGCCTTCAGAGCCCATGATGATGGCCGTTGCTTTAGTAAAATCGGCATGGTAAAACAGATCGTTAGATTTTTCTGTAATCGCTACCACTTGTATATCGGAAGCCTGCAAAAAATAGATGGCGTCTTTGATGTGTTCGACTTTGGCAATGGGTACTTCAAAGATGCCACCAGCACTTGTTTTTACGGTGTCTTCATTGAGCGGAGCGCTACCAGTTTTTGGAATGATGATGCCACTGACATCTGTGCAGGCTGCGGTTCTCAAAATAGCACCGACATTGCGCACATCGCTCACTTGGTCTAAGATAACAAATAGGGGAGCCTCTCGTGTTTCTTGCGCTTGCGAAATCATGGTCTCGAAGTCCACAAAAGCTACTGGCGATATTTGAGCTACGACACCTTGATGGTTGCCTTTAGTCAATCTGTTGAGTTTTTCTATTGGGACATAGGAAGTGGGAATTTGCGCTTGGCGAATTTTCGTCTCTAGTGATTTAAAAGTCGGACCTGAAAGTCCTTTTTGAATAAAAACTTTCCCTATTGATTCGTTGTTGGTTAAGGCTTGCTCAACGGCATGAATACCGTAAATATTAAGGCTTGTTGTCATAAAACGAAATTAAAAAAAAAACCACCCCGAAGGGTGGTTTCTTAAGAAATGTTTGAAACTGTATTAATAAGCTTCTACAACGTATGTAATATCATTAGACGCACCACCAGTTTTATCGATTGTAGCGATAATCATGGTGTCAGTAAATGAACTTTCAATGAGTGTAGTTACACTATGATGGTCAGTTGCTGTGAAACGAACTGCCATAGGAGGATTTCCGTCCCAAATATCAATAATTACATAGTACAATTGATCGTCAAACCAGTTTCCATTAAAGAAATCTCCTTCAAATCGAGATCCAGATTCTGAATTTTCATACATTAACCCGTCATCACCAATAACATACATGTCAAGGTCATTGTCGCTGTATGGCCCCTCCCAGTCTAAACTGATCGACAACCATGGTTCAAGGACTCCGTCACCGTCGTAGTCAACTGGGTAGGCAAAATCGTATGCCCCATTACCATCAAGTAAACCTAAAGAGATCTTGTTGGATGTCATGACGTAAGGATCATCACCAGAACTTAAAGCAACACCATCAACTTCCATTGTGGCAGCGTTTGATGTGCCTTCATATCTACCTGGATTTCCATTTAAGGCTGGCATTTTTACCATCCCTGAAAGGGTAGTTGAACCAGCAGGAACAACGACTTTGCTCAGAGTGTATTTACTTCCGTCTACAGAAGTAGCACGGACGGTAACAGTTGCTTCAACCGCAAATGATTGAGGCATTGTAACAGTGTAGTCAATATATGTACCTGCTACAGCCATTGTGCGTCCAGCTTCCAAAGTAGCAACTAAATTAACCTTAGCTTCAGTATCAACATAAGCTTCTGAATAATCGTCGTTACCACATGAGGTCAAAACTACTGCTGGTAAAAACAGTAATAATAATTTTAAATTTTTCATAGTTCTATCAATTTAAGATTATAGACAATTAATTACTGGAAGCATTCCTGCCGCTGGTGAAGCCGCTGAGAATATCTGTGTTCCATTTGGAGCGTAAACCTCAAAAGAACATTCAGAAGGATACCAGTCACCTGTCCAGTTCCATGACCATGATTGAGTTCCTGAAGGGATAACTAGGTCATAAACTCCATAAGCACCTGGAAGACATCCATCTTGATATGCTGTCCAATCACCCCAGTAATCACAAAGCATAGCCAATTGAGTTACACCATCAACAGTAATGGCAACACCTTGTCCTTGCCATCCATCCCCATAGCTGTCGTGCATGACAATTTCATATACTCCAGGTACTGGAGGACAATCTGTAAACAGCACAAACCCAAAAGTCATGGCATTTTTGTACGAAGAAACATCAATCAACTGAGATTGAGTGTTTCCAACTCCAACAGTTCCAGTAGATGAGGAAAAGGTAGGAGTTTGTCCGTAAAATACAACGCCATCATTTCTTGTGGCTTTGGCAACAAAGTTAAAAGTATCACCATAGAAGAACTCTGAAACGTCAACTCCAAGCGCATCTGCTAGCATTTGAGAGGTGATGTTTAGAGTGGCAGGAAATGAAGTTATCGTAAGGAAATCTTCACCAGTGTACAAATTACCACCAATGTTGGCAGTTACTGTCAAGCTGTAAGACGACACATTGCCATTGGCATCATAGATACCTTCAGAAATGTTAATGTCTTGAGGATCTGGATACATGTCCAAAATAGCGTCCATGTTATTGAATCGCACAAACGCACCTCTCTCGAGTTGGTGAGTTACCGGATTGTTAAATGTACTTTCGTCTGTACATGAAACAAGGGTTAAACTTGCGATTGTAAAGAAATATAGTATTCTTTTCATAATATTATATTAGTTAAATTAATCGATAAAGCCAGCTGGGTTAGTATCCCAGAAAACTTGATCAGTTAGTGATTTTTGAACTAAATCAGGATTGTCATTAGAGTTTAATTCTGAACTAGGCAGAAAAAGACTTCTAGGGAAAGCAGTTCCGGCGATCACAGAGCCTTGAAGGTCTGGATATCCAGTTCTACGATAATTGTTATATGACTCAACACCATTACCGAAAAGGGCAATATGGTATTCTTTCATGATTATAGCCAATTTTTCCTGATTGTCAGCAGCATCGTCATACATGTCTAATACAGTATTCACGTAGTTATCTACTGCAGTAGGGCTCATAGGAACACCGGCAAAGCCAGCTACCTTAGCCATTGACATGCGGATACCAGCTTCAAGAAGTGCTCTTGAGTTACCTGCAGCACCTAGACCAGCTGGAGCAGGCAATGCTGCTTCGGCCAACATGAAGTGAGTGTAAGTACCAGTCAACATCGGGTGTATTCCAGCTCCGCCCATATTGGATGTTGCTGTAGTTGGTCCGTTTGTTGTTCCGTCATCATAGGCACCACCACCTGGGTAAACACCGTATGCTGTTCTGTAAATACCATCGTTAGGAATACCTTCGTCATCACCGTGGTCACGACCCCAGTATCCATCACCGATGTAACAGTAATCATACTCAGAAGCACCATCACATGGCAACAAGTCACCACCAATACCAAGGTTCGCACCTACAGTTAATGGATCTAGAAGAGTTTGTCTGTAGAAATAATATTTCAAGCGAGGATCATCTAAAGGAGCTTCCCATTTCATCATATTCATGAAAGAGTTACTCATGTAGCTATCGCCAACTGTCAAGTAGTCACTCGTAAAGAATGGATGACGTGTGTCTGGGTTGGTTTCGCTTGTTCCGTATCGGAATTGGAAATCATCCGCAGTTGCAGCTATAAAATTACCACTAGTAACAATTGTGTTAACAGCACTTGCGTTCGCTCCTGACAATTTACTAGACACATACATCTTTATTTTAAGTGTATTAGCCATTTTCACCCATTTAGACATATCACCATTATAGAAAATGTCTTCTGGCTGAACAGAACCAGTAGCGTTCAAGTTTGCGATAGCTTCGTCAAGTTGAAGGAACATAGCGTCGTAAATTGACTGTCCAGAATCCAAATTTGGAGCTGGGAAATCAGGATTTACAGCCTCAGAATAAACTGCAGTACCGATAAAATCAACAAGATTTACATAAGCGAATGCTTCAAGAACCTGACCAATACCAACGTGGTTTGGAAGGTTGCGTGCTGCTGAAATCTCTTTCAATAGATTGAGATTCGTTGTGATAGAATAGGCATCTGACCAAGCCCCATTCATTGTGCCTGCTCCAGCATTTGAAGCATAGGTTCCGAACATGTACGCTTGACGAGTATATGCTCTACCTGATCCAGACAGTCCTACGTGCTGGCCTGCAAATGTTAACTGAATTTGGTTCAGTACAAAATTTGGATCAGCAGAATCTACTGTTAGTGCGTTTGGATTCTCGTTGACATCCAAATCCGTGGTTTCACACGAATAGGTTACAGCAAGTAACATCGCAAGAACAGATAGCGTCCAGTTTGTTGAAAAGAATTTATTTTTCATGATGTTATTTTATTAGAAAGTTAGTTTAACTCCCACAGAGTATTGCTTGTACGATGGGTCATTTTGGAAATCAAGTCCTTTACCGTTCGTTGGTCCGTTAGCACCCGATCCGAGTACTTCTGGGTCCAAGTTCATATACTCAGGCAAGTTTGGTGCATTGTACCAAAGGTTGTTGCCAGAGAATGTGAATGAAGCACTACCAAAAGGTGTTTTTTCTAGCAAATTGGCTGGCAAGTTGTACGTCAAAGAGATGTCTCTCAAACGAACTACACTTGCGTCATATGTAATTCCCTCGTCTACGTCCATCAAGTTGATGAAGTAAAGGTCATTCGCACCAATTTGGATGTTGTTGTCAATCTTGTCACCATTAGCATCAAGTAATGGCTCTCCTGTATTAGGATTGGCCAATACACCTGGGATAATGTAAGATCCTTCACGATCTTCAGTATCTCTAGTCACACCTCGTCTTAACAAGTTTGAGGCAGTAATTGACCAAATATCACCACCGTGGATATAATCCCACTGCATGGACAGAGTCAAATTCTTGTAGCTAAAGGTATTGATGTTAGACATTCTCCAATCTTCGTTTGGATCCCCAACAATTTTGTTATCAAGACCAAGGTCAGTACTATAGATCACTTTACCTGTGTTTGGATTGATCAACAAATTCCCTTGATCATCTCTTGCGTAGTAACTACCCCAGAACACACCGTATGCTTCACCTTCAATGGCGTAGTTGACACCAGAAGAGATATTGACACGTTCAACTGGCAAATCGACAACTGTAGTTTCGTAAGCAGTGAACTGGTTGTTCATGCTCCAGTTGAAACCAGTGCCTGGATTTTGAAACAAATTAAGCGTCAAACCAATCTCCAAACCATCTGTGTCAACGCGACCTGCGTTGATCAAAGTAGAAGAGAAACCAGTAGAAGCAGCTAAACTTGAGCTAAGAATCTGATCAGTAGTAGTACGACGGTAAACAGAAAGTTCTAGGTCTACTAGATTATCAAACAAACGAGATTCCACACCAAATTCAACCTCAGTCAACAACTCAGGCTTAATATCTGGATTTGGCAAGAAGCCACTTACAGCATTAGTGATAAGCGTGTTGTTAGAGTAAGCATTGATCCAAGCCTGTGAGTTTGAGTTCAAAGTTGGGCGAGTTTGGTAAGCACTAGGGAAGTTTGCTGAAGTACCATATCCTACACGGAATTTAAGGTAATCTACAAAAGTCTCTCTCAAGCCTTCAAACTGCGAAGAGGGAATCCAAGACAACGAAACAGAAGGATAGAACAATGTTCTGTTAGCTTCTTCTACTGTTGAACCCCAGTCGTTTCTTCCCGCCATTGTCAAATAGGCATAGTCTTTATAATCTAGACGAACCTCACCGTAAAGACCGATGGTGTTGGTGAAAGATTTGAAATCGTATGGAGTGTGCGAAGTGTAGTTGCTGTGATTGTGGAAATCGAATACAACTTCACCTTCACTGATCATACCACCTTGCTTGAAATCATCGTTTTTGGTTTCAACACCAACAATCACATTCATGTTCACATCATCACTAACCTTCAAATCGCTGGCATTAACTTGCAAACGGTGGTTGGTAGTTCTGTAGTTGTTGAAATAAGTTTGAAGGTATCCAAGCGGATTGACCGGGTTACGTCCATTGTACCAGTTCTTGTTCATCTCGTTGTAGTTGTCCAAGCTGTAAAGGTAGGATACGTTCACGTTTTCACTAACCTCGTAGTTAAATTGCGACTTCATGAACAAACGGTCAGTGTTTGAGCTAAACCCAGTGTATTTTTGTTGCCAACGAGGGTTAACAATAGCAACACGGTAGTATACACTTGAATGATCGTTTGGATCTTCGAAAGGCAATCCTTGAATATCCAAGTTACGCGGAATCCAAGTCAATACAGTAAAGAAGTCACGCGTTGGGCGTCTGGTGAAAGTGTTAGTGTAACCAACACTTGTGTTGAAACTAAGCTTGTTGCTCAACTGTGCACGTCCACCAAAGTTCAAGTTCAAACGACGTAGTGAGTTTTCAGGGATGTATCCTTTTTGATCGGTGTGACCAAGTGAAAAACTAACACCATTATCCTTATCGAAGTTTTTAGTCATTACGACAGACGTAGTTTGTCCACGACCTGTGTCGAAGAAATCATTTACGTTGTCTGGGTAAGCTTGATAAGTTGTCGTTGCCCCAATGTATTCTGGAAAAGAAGCATTGTAAGAAGCAATACTCAAGTGGTGAGGTACAGTTTGTCCTGCAAAAGCAGCACCCCAAGTACCGAAGTATGTTGTGTTGATAGTATTATCAGCACCTTGTCCATACTTGTTTTGGAATTCTGGTAAGTTAGCCACTTCAAGGAAAGAAGAGGTTGACGAAGCCGTAACTTCAAACTTTTTTTCAGTAGCACCGCCACCTTGTCCAGTTTTAGTCTCAATAACAATAACACCATTACGACCATCTTGACCGTAAAGAGTTGAAGCCGCAAGACCTTTCAATACGGTAAGTGAAGCGATGTTATTTGGATCGATATCAAAAGATCGACCTCCTGAAACTGGCGCTCCATCAATCACATAAAGCGGTTGGTTCGAACCAGAAATGGAGTTTTTAGATCGGATGATAATGTTGGCCGAAGATCCTAAGAATCCCCCTCCTGCATTAACCTCTACACCAGAAACTTTACCAGATAAAAGTCGAGAAACGTCAGCTTCTGGCTTTGATTCAATAACCGCAGCATCAACTGTAGCAACCGCATATCCAAGCGCTTTTTTCTCACGCTTGATACCTTGTGCAGTTACAACAACTTCCTCAAGGGCAGCCGCGTCTTCTGTCAGTGTAACGTTAATTGTGCTTGAAGAACCAACAGTTTGTTCAACTGTAGTCAATCCGAGGAAGCTGAATGTCAAGACATCGCCGACCGAAGCACGAATTGAATAGTTACCATCAAAATCCGATTGGGAACCAGTGGTCGTTCCTTTGATGATAATGTTAACTCCAGGTAACGGCATTCCGGAATCGTCCGAAATTGTTCCTGAAACAACCTTTTCTTGTGCAAATGAAAATTGCACTAGAAGCACTAGTAATAGCGTACAAAAGCCGCTAAACTTTGTTTTCATATTTGGATTAATTTGAATTAGTCTCGACAAACTTCTTAAAAAATTCTTAATTAACCAATATTTAACAAAGATAATTTCAATAAAATTTTTGTAATTTCTTTACAAACACAAAAAAATAATACTTAGAATTTGGACGAAAACTCTAAATGAAGTTTAGAATCCTTCAAGGAAAATGCCCTTTGATTGTTTTGGCCTAACACGAATTGAAGCTGAAACACACCCTTGAATTGTTGACGGGCAAGGCCGAGACCAACTCCGCTAAAGGTATTGGCTTTTTGATTGAACATATCGTTCACTAGCCCAAAGTCCAAAACACTGTGAATATAGGTCGAACCGTCTAGTTTGTAACGGTATTCACTTCTCAGCAAGCTGTATCCACTGGTGCTGATACTGTTTTCTTCAAATCCTCTCAATGATTTTACCCCACCCAAGCGAAGCAATTCGTTGTGGAGATACGCTTCAGAAAACAGATACTGCGCTTGGATGTTGGAATAAATTGATTGTCTCTTGTTTAAAAGGAATTCGTATTGACCAGCAAAGAACAAGGCGCTCTGTTGCGATACTTGATGAGAACTCTTCCTCCGACCCAGATCTGCGCCGAGGGAGAATACAGTGGCTGTCGATAAGGCGTAGTTCGATTGAGATGGTGTTCTAAATTCAACTCCGCCACCATAAAAGATGGTAGTGAAATTTCCAAATGCATCGCTTATGGCTACAGATTGGTTTGATTTGGCGTGCAATTGATAACTCCAAGATGGATTCTGTTGATAGACCAAGCCAAGAGATTGTAAATTGTTTTGAAAAAGAGAATCCTTTCTAAAGATGTTTAAACCTAAGGATAGACTAATTGGTGTCTTGAAGAGAAAAGGGGCCTTGATTTGAAAATCAAATTCGGTTTGACCGCTTCCTTGTTTGCGGTATTTGAAACGTAACTCCTCTCCGTAATTGAGATTATTGATAAGGCTCAAGTCGGCTAGTCCAAAAACACCAGATTGATTGCTGTTGTCTCTGCCGCCGAAACCAAGAAATCCGTCAAATAGGTTGGCTTTTACTTTAGACACATATATATAAAGGTTCGTTTTTTCCTGAGTGAAGAGTAAGGCAGGGTCTCTCGGGATTTCTACAAAATCAAGTTGATTCAATAGCGTGACTTTCTTTTTGACTTGTTCAACACTCACTGCCTTGCCCATTTTCAAATTGGAATAATATCTCAAAAATGATTTTGGAAATTTGTCGTAGCCCTTTAAGATGATGTCATCCAGTTTTCGGAGGTCTGAGGGAGTGATGGTCAATTCGGCTTTCAGGGTTTGGGTTGAAGTTCGCTTAATATTGGTGAGTTGCACTTTTGAAAAGGGCTGCCCTTGATCCGACAGCTGGTTGGCCAAGTATTCCAAATACGACTTGAGCGTATTGAAGGTAATAGCGATTCCTGTTTTATCACATTGTATGGTATTAGTGCAAAAATCAAGATTTGAATTGGTCGATGGATATGACAATAGAATCTCTGTTATCCTGGGGCCTAACCATATTAACAGTTCAGCTTGTTCAATTGAGGATTTTTCCAGAGTAATTTTGGCGTCAAGATAACCTTCAGATTGCAGGCGATCGTCTAAATCAGTCATGAAATTGGACAGATCACTTTCTGATGAAATATTGATGGTGGAAGATAGGGTATTCAAAAACTGATTTTCAAGTTCAGTTTCACCACGAAGGACCACCTTGAAATTTTGACTAAAACAGGTTGCGACTGCAAATAGCGTTGTTAAAATTGTCAAAATGAAATGTTTTACTCCCATAGCGCTGCCCCAGTGGTTTTGTAAACGCAAAAATCAAAGATTTAATTTAGTCTGAATGAAATTATTAAAGAAAAAGAAAAATTAAATAGCCGATGTTTGAATTAACAATTTAAATTTCTACATTTGCAGCCCTTTTTATATGGAGGAAAAATAAAATTTGTAAGAGAATTATGCCAACAATTTCACAGTTAGTAAGGAAAGGTCGGTCGAAGATTGTTAAGAAAAGCAAGTCGGCTGCCCTAGACTCATGTCCTCAAAGAAGAGGAGTTTGTACACGTGTTTACACGACCACTCCCAAGAAGCCAAATTCCGCTATGCGCAAGGTGGCGCGTGTTCGTTTAACCAACGGAAATGAAGTCAATGCTTACATCCCTGGTGAAGGGCACAACTTGCAAGAACACTCCATCGTCCTAGTGCGAGGAGGAAGGGTAAAAGATCTTCCGGGTGTGAGATATCACATTGTGCGTGGGGCTCTAGACACCGCAGGTGTTGCTGGCCGTACTCAGAGACGTTCAAAATATGGCGCAAAGCGACCAAAAAAATAATTCAGTAATTTTTCAGAATACTTAAATGAGAAAAAGACAGGCCAAAAAGAGACCATTACTTCCAGATCCAAGGTTCAACGATCAGTTAGTGACACGATTCGTCAATATGATGATGTGGGAAGGGAAAAAATCCGTAGCCTTTAAGATTTTTTACGATGCCATTGATGTGGTTGAATCTAAAAAAACTGATGAAGAAAAAACTGCATTAGAGGTTTGGAAAGATGCGCTGTCCAATGTGATGCCGCATGTTGAAGTTCGAAGCCGCAGAGTGGGTGGAGCGACATTCCAAATCCCTATGCAAATTCGTCCAGACCGAAAAATATCTACTGCCATGAAATGGTTGATTGGTTATGCTCGCAAGCGTAACGAAAAATCAATGGCGATGAAATTGGCAAATGAAATCCTAGCAGCAGCCAAAGAAGAAGGTGCAGCCGTGAAGAAAAGATCGGACACGCATAAAATGGCTGAAGCAAATAAGGCATTTTCACATTTTAGATTCTAAGCAATGGCAAGAGACCTTAGATACACCCGAAATATTGGGATTGCTGCGCATATTGATGCAGGTAAAACAACCACTACTGAGCGTATTTTATACTACACCGGTGTTTCTCACAAGATTGGTGAAGTTCACGATGGTGCAGCGACCATGGATTGGATGGAGCAAGAGCAGGAACGTGGTATTACCATTACCTCTGCGGCTACTACTTGTACTTGGGAATTTCCAACTGAAAACGGAAAACCAACTGCTGACGCACAGAGGTTTCATTTTAACATTATTGACACTCCAGGTCACGTCGACTTTACTGTAGAAGTGAATCGCTCATTGCGTGTTCTTGACGGTTTAGTATTTTTATTCAGTGCTGTAGATGGTGTTGAGCCTCAGTCCGAAACTAACTGGCGTTTGGCTGACAACTACAAAGTACCGCGCATGGGCTTTGTCAACAAAATGGACCGTCAAGGTGCCAACTTTTTGGCTGTTTGCAAGCAAGTAAAAGAGATGTTAGGTTCTAATGCTGTTCCAATTGTGTTACCTATTGGAGACGAAGCCGATTTTAAAGGGGTCGTCGATTTAGTTAAAAACAGAGCAATTGTATGGCATGAAGACTCTTTAGGAGCAACTTTTGACGTTATTGATATTCCCGAAGACATGAAAGAGGAAGCGAGAGAATTTCGCGCACTCTTGATTGAAGAGGTAGCTGGTTATGACGAAAATCTTCTTGAAAAATTCATGGAAGATGAAGACTCAATTACCGAAGACGAGGTTCACGCTGCACTTCGTGCTGCTGTTATGGACATGTCTATCATTCCAATGGTTTGTGGGTCAGCCTTTAAGAATAAAGGTGTTCAGTTTCTTCTAGATGCTGTTTGCCGTTACTTACCTTCGCCAGTTGATAAAGAGGCAATTGTTGGAACACATCCAGACACTGGATTAGAAATTTTAAGAAAGCCAGATGTCAATGAGCCGTTTGCTGCTCTAGCGTTCAAAATTGCAACCGATCCTTTTGTAGGTCGTCTCGCTTTTTTCCGTGCCTATTCTGGTCGATTGGATGCAGGATCTTATGTCCTCAACAACCGTTCTGGTAAAAAGGAACGCATTTCTCGTATTTATCAAATGCACTCCAACAAGCAAAATGCCATTGACTTCATCGAAGCTGGTGATATTGGAGCAGCAGTTGGATTTAAAGACATTAAAACAGGAGACTCTTTGTCTGACGAAAAGGCGCCAATTGTTTTAGAAAGTATGAATTTCCCTGATCCAGTAATCGGTATTGCTGTTGAACCAAAAACAAAGGTCGATGTGGATAAGCTAGGAATGGCATTATCCAAATTGGCTGAAGAAGACCCAACCTTCACAGTGCGTACTGATGAAGCTTCTGGGCAAACGATCATTTCGGGAATGGGTGAATTACACCTCGATATCATTGTTGATCGTCTGAGACGAGAGTTTAAGGTAGAAGTCAATCAAGGTCAACCACAGGTAGAGTACAAAGAAGCCATCACTCAAAAAGCTGAACACCGAGAAGTTTACAAAAAACAATCAGGTGGTCGCGGTAAATTTGCGGACATCGTATTTACTCTTGAGCCTGCTGAAGAAGGTAAAGTTGGTTTAGAATTTGTTTCTGCCATTAAAGGTGGAAACATTCCAAAGGAATTTGTTCCTTCTGTTGAAAAGGGATTCAAATTGGCCATGGTCAATGGTCCATTGGCTGGTTATGAGGTAGATTCTATGAAAGTTACCCTAACAGATGGGTCATATCACGACGTGGATTCGGATCAGTTGTCTTTTGAATTGGCCGCTAAGCTTGGTTTTAAAGCTGCCGCTAAGGCTGCGAAAGCTGTTATCATGGAGCCATTGATGAAACTAGAAGTGTTGACTCCTGAAGAAAACATGGGTGATATCGTTGGTGATTTGAACCGACGCAGAGGTCAAGTCAATGATATGGGAGATCGCGCAGGATCGAAAGTCGTTAAAGCTATTGTTCCGCTTTCGGAAATGTTTGGCTATGTGACATCACTTCGTACCTTGTCATCTGGTCGCGCTACTTCCACCATGGAATTTTCGCACTATGCCGAAACACCAAGTAACATATCTGAAGAAGTAATTAAAGCAGCTAAAGGCCTGTAAGGCTTAAATTTATAAGACATGAGTCAAAAAATCAGAATTAAACTAAAATCTTACGATCACAATTTAGTTGATAAATCAGCTGAGAAGATTGTTAAAACGGTAAAAAGTACAGGAGCTGTTGTTACTGGTCCAATTCCGTTGCCAACTCATAAAAAAATATTTACTGTGTTGCGTTCTCCTCACGTCAATAAAAAATCGAGAGAGCAATTTCAATTGAGTTCATACAAACGTCTTTTAGACATTTACAGCTCATCAAGTAAGACCATTGATGCGTTGATGAAACTTGAATTGCCTAGTGGGGTAGAGGTTGAGATTAAAGTGTAGTCCTCAAGCTCATTTCTAGAATTGTGAAAGAACTGCTGATGCAGTTCTTTTTTTTACCTTTGTGTCAGATTTACCGAAGAGAATTTTTTAGTTAAGATCGTTACCGTTGACCCAAATTTGACCAATGATGAATCCAGGGATGGTATTGGAAACGCCGATGGGTCGGCTCCCACCTTGACCGATGACCACTTTTGGATTCAGAAAATTCAAGACTATTACATCAATCATTTGGTAACAACCGTTTTGGGGTTTACTAACTTGCCAAACCGAAGAAATGGTAGAGATTTCAACCTCAGAATTGCCGACGGCCTTTGTTCTATATGGTCCAATCAAAATGAAATTGAAAAGTTTGATTTGTATCTTTTCGATTTGTCAGGGCAACTCCTTTTGAAGTCAGACCCTATTGAGATGAAGCCTCAAGAAAAGTTAGAAATTAGAGTTCCAGTAAATCAGGGACAAGTTATTATTGCCTTAATTAAAACCCCCAGAGCTATAAATACGTATAAATTAATAGGTCAATAGCATGCAGATATAGAAAAAAAGAATACATTTGCAACTCCAAAAACAGTAACATTTGCTGTGGAGGTATTTTACTCATTAAATATCAATGAGTTACATGTCCGGCGCTTGAGGCAAAGGAAAAACGGAAAAAATATAATCTCAGGGTTGAAATTATATTTCGACCCTAATTTTTTAAACAAACGATAAATAAAATACAATGTCTGGGTTAATTGGAAAAAAAATTGGAATGACCAGCATCTATAACGAGAACGGAAAAAATCTTCCTTGTACCGTTATTGAAGTAGGTCCTTGCGTTGTTACCCAAGTCAGAACCGAAGAAGTGGACGGTTACACCGCTCTTCAGTTAGGTTTCGATGACAAGACAGAGAAAAGCGCTTTAAAAGCCGAAGTGGGCCATGCCAAAAAAGCTGGAACAACTGTCAAATCGAAATTAGCTGAGTTCAAAGATTTTGATGAGGATTACAAACTAGGTGATGTTATCACCGTTGATCTTTTTAAAGAAGGAGAATTTGTCGATGTAACGGCATCGTCCAAAGGTAAAGGTTTTCAAGGTGTAGTAAAGCGTCATGGCTTTGCTGGTGTTGGACAGGCCACTCACGGTCAGCACAACCGACTCAGAGCTCCCGGTTCTATCGGAGCCGCGTCTTATCCTGCACGTGTTTTTAAAGGCATGCGTATGGCGGGTCGTATGGGTAATGAAACAGTAACTATTCAAAACTTGCGAATATTGAAAGTTATGCCAGAGAAAAACCTTGTTGTTGTTAAGGGATGTGTTCCTGGCCACAAAAACGCTTACGTACTAATTACCAAGTAATGAAGATAGCAGTTAAAGATATCAAAGGAAATGACACTGGTCGTTCGGTAGACTTACCGAAGGGCGTGTTCGTAATTGAGCCTAACAATCATGCCATCTATTTGGACGTGAAGCAATACTTGGCCAATCAGCGTCAAGGAACGCACAAAGCCAAAGAAAAAGCGGAAATTACTGGAAGTACGAGAAAAATCAAGAAGCAGAAAGGTACGGGAACAGCACGTGCTGGTAGTATCAAGTCTGGTGTTTTTAGAGGTGGAGGTCGTTTTTTTGGTCCAAGACCGAGAAACTACGGATTTAAGTTGAACAAGAATACCAAGCGTTTGGCTCGTAAATCGGCTTTAAGCCTAAAAGCGAGCGAGAAAGCTATTATGGTTGTTGAAGACTTCAATTTGAATGCACCAAGAACTCAAGATTTTAGAGCAATTTTGACAGCATTGAATATCGCTGACAAAAAATCATTGTTCGTGACCGCTGATGTAAACAAGAACGTTTATCTCTCTTCGCGTAACTTGACCAATTCTAAAGTCATTGTAAATTCCGAATTGAATACTTATGCAATCATGAATACCAATGCTTTGGTATTGTGCGAAAGTGCAATTGCAGGAATCGAAACCAATTTAAGCAAATAATTAAGTCATGAGCATCGTAATCAGACCTATTATTACTGAGAAGGCATCAAGCGCGTCAGAGCGTTACAACCGTTACAGCTTTGAGGTGGCGCCAAGCGCCAATAAAATTGAAATAAAAAATGCTGTAGAATCCGCTTACGGCGTGTCAGTAGAAAAGGTACGGACTATTATCGTTCGCGCCGAACGTCGCACACGTAACACCAAGACAGGTTTACAACGCAGTAAAAGTGCTGTGGTGAAAAAAGCTATCGTCCAATTGGCCGAAGGTGAAACCTTGGATCTTTACGCAAACTTATAAGTAGTCAACATGGCAACAAGAAAACTAAAACCGATAACCCCCGGACAACGATTTAGAGTTGTAAATGGCTTTGATGCCATTACCACTGACAAGCCTGAAAAGAGCCTTATCAGTTCTTTGAAGCGTTCTGGCGGTCGAAATAACACTGGTAAAATGACCATGCGTCATATCGGTGGAGGTCACAAGAAGCGTTACAGAATCATCGATTTCAATCGCAACAAAGTGTCTATGCCTGCAGAGGTCGTATCTATTGAATACGATCCAAACAGAACAGCCTTCATCGCTTTGGTGAAGTATGAAGATGGAGAGAAAAAATACATCATTGCACAAAACGGTTTGACAGTTGGTCAAACAGTTGTTTCAGGAACAGGTGTTGCACCTGAGATAGGAAATGCCATGCCAATGAGTGAAATTCCATTAGGAACTATCATTTCTTGTGTTGAGTTGCAACCTGGTCAAGGAGCGGTTTTGGCTCGTTCGGCTGGAACTTTTGCTCAATTGATGGCACGTGACGGCAAGTACGCCACAATCAAGTTGCCTTCAGGGGAAACTCGTATGGTAATGGCCAATTGCTTCGCAACTATTGGTGTTGTGTCAAATTCAGATCACCAATTGATGGTCTCTGGAAAAGCTGGTCGCAGCCGCTGGTTGGGTCGTCGTCCACGTACACGACCTGTAGCCATGAACCCTGTCGATCACCCAATGGGTGGTGGAGAAGGCCGTGCCTCTGGTGGTCACCCTCGTTCGCGTAATGGAATTCCAGCTAAAGGATACCGCACGCGTAACAAGAATAAAGCAAGCAGTAAATTCATTATTGAACGTCGTAAGAAATAGAACAATATGTCAAGATCATTAAAAAAAGGACCTTACGTTCACTATAAACTAGAATCGAAAGTAGCTGATAATGTTGCTTCAAACAAAAAGACGGTCATCAAAACTTGGTCTCGTGCCAGTATGATTACACCAGAATTTGTCGGTCAAACTTTTGCAGTACACAACGGTCGTCAGTTTGTCCCAGTTTATGTGACTGAGAACATGGTAGGTCATAAATTGGGAGAGTTTTCACCGACACGATCATTTAGAGGTCATTCAGGTGCTAAAAATAAAGGCAAAAAATAATAGCTATGGGAAGTCGTAAAAATCAAATGGCTGAAACTATTAAGGCCGACAAAAAAGATGTGGCCTTCGCCAAATTGAATAACTATCCGAGTTCGCCTCGCAAAATGCGTTTGGTTGTAGACTTGGTGCGAGGTAAACAAGTTGAGGATGCTTTGAATATTTTAAAATTCAGTAAACAACACGCATCACGACCACTAAGCACTTTGTTGTTATCGGCATTGGCCAATTGGCAAGCAAAAAACGAAGGATCTGATTTAGAACAGGCCAATTTGTTTATTAAAGAAATTCGTGTCGATGGTGGCACCATGCTAAAGCGCTTGCGCCCTGCTCCTCAAGGTCGTGCTCATCGCATCAGAAAACGTTCAAATCATGTGACCTTGGTTTTAGGTCAAACTATTAATACTGAAACTATTTAATTCATGGGACAGAAAACGAATCCAATCGGTAATAGGTTAGGTATCATCCGTGGATGGGAATCCAACTGGTATGGAGGTAATGATTACGGAGATAAATTAGCCGAAGACGATAAAATCAGAAAGTATGTTCATACTCGTTTGGCTAAGGCAAGTGTCTCTCGTGTGATTATCGAACGAACATTGAAGTTAGTTACAGTAACTGTGACTACTGCTCGCCCTGGAATCATTATTGGCAAAGGCGGTCAGGAGGTTGATAAATTGAAAGAGGAGCTGAAAAAACTCACAGACAAAGATGTTCAATTGAATATCATCGAAATTAAGCGTCCAGAGATTGATGCCTTTTTGGTTGGAGTGAGTGTAGCTCGGCAAATTGAAAGCCGAATTTCTTACAAAAGAGCAATCAAAATGGCTATTGCAGCTGCAATGCGTTTGAATGCCGAGGGTATCAAAATTCAAATCAGCGGTCGCTTGAACGGCGCTGAGATGGCACGTGATGAACACTTCAAGGAAGGTAGAATTCCATTGTCAACTTTTAGAGCGGACATCGATTATGCTTTAGTAGAAGCACATACCACTTATGGCCGTTTGGGGATCAAAGTTTGGATCATGAAAGGTGAAGTGTACGGAAAGCGTGAGTTGTCGCCACTAGTTGGTTTGTCAACCAAGCAAGCAAAACCAGGAGGACGCAGCGGTGGAAACCGTCGCGCGCGTAAATAATTATAAATCGGATTGAGAAATGTTACAGCCGAAAAGAACTAAATATAGAAAGTTACAAACGGGCCGAATGAAAGGTAATTCGGGTCGTGGACACTTGTTGTCAAACGGAATGTTTGGTATCAAAGCGATGGACTCTGTTTTCATCACTTCGCGTCAAATCGAGGCAGCGCGTATTGCTGCTACTCGTTTCATGAAACGTGAGGGACAGCTTTGGATTAAAATATTTCCAGACAAACCCATTACCAAAAAACCTCTTGAGGTGCGTATGGGTAAAGGAAAAGGTGCCGTAGAATATTACGCTGCTGTTGTTAAGCCGGGAAGAATTCTCTTTGAAGTTGGTGGAGTTTCTGCCGAAATAGCCAAAGAAGCATTGCGTCTCGCTGCTCAAAAACTGCCGGTTAAAACAAGATTCATCACCGCTCGAGATTTCGAAGCATAATTGACCGAATATGAAACAGTCAGAAATTAAAGGATTGTCTTTAGAGCAATTGGAAGAAAAGCTAGTCGCCTTGAAAGGGGACTATGTTACTATGAAAATGACACATGCATTGACCCCATTGGAAAACCCTTTGTCATTGCGTAAGACACGAAGAAGTATTGCACGTCTTGCAACGGAATTAACTAATAGAGCCATACAATAAAGTATCGATCTGAGCTATGGAAAATAGAAATTTAAGAAAAGAGCGTATCGGTGTAGTCACCAGCAATAAGATGCAAAAGTCTATTGTTGTATCCGAAGTTAAAAAAGTGAAACACCCCATGTACGGAAAATTCGTCCTCAAGACGAAAAAGTATGTGGCTCACGACGAAACGAATGACTGCAACATTGGTGATACAGTTAAAATAATGGAAACCCGTCCTTTGAGTAAGTCAAAGTGCTGGAGACTTGTAGAAATTATCGAAAGAGCGAAATAATATGTTACAGCAAGAATCTAGATTAAAAGTAGCGGATAACACTGGAGCCAAGGAGGTTCTAACCATCCGTGTATTGGGAGGAACTAAGCGGCGTTATGCTTCGGTAGGTGACAAAATTGTTGTGACCGTGAAAGAAGCTACTCCAAACGGTAACGTTAAAAAGGGAACAGTTTCTACTGCGGTAGTGGTTCGTACTGTTAAAGAAGTACGACGTCCCGACGGCTCCTACATTCGTTTTGACGACAATGCCTGTGTATTGCTCAACCCAACTGGAGAAATGAGAGGAACTCGTGTCTTTGGACCAGTAGCTAGAGAATTGCGCGACAAGCAGTTTATGAAAATCGTTTCACTGGCCCCTGAGGTACTTTAAGTTGATATAGAGATGAAAAAAATTAAACTAAAAACAGGAGATGTAGTTCGCGTGCTTGCAGGCGATCACAAGGGTGCTGAAGGTAAAATTTTGAAAATTGCCAAAGACAAAACCAAGGCTATCGTCGAAGGTGTTAATATGGCAAAAAAACACAACAAGCCCAGTGCCCAAAATCCTCAAGGAGGTATTATTGAAAAAGAAGCAGCTTTGCATATTTCGAATCTATCCCTTATTTCTAAAGACGGATCAGCCACTAGAGTCGGTTATCGCATGGAAAAGGACAAGAAGGTTCGATATGCTAAGAAAACTAATGACTTAATTTAATCGTCATGTCATACTTACCAAGGTTAAAACAAGAATACAGAGAGCGCATCATTCCGTCTCTTAAAGAGGAATTCGGTTACAAGAGTGTAATGCAAGTTCCTAAATTGGAAAAAATCGTAATATCTCGTGGTGTTGGAGCTGCTGTGGCCGATAAGAAACTTATCGATTACGCTGCCGATGAAATCACTCGAATCGCAGGTCAAAAGGCAATAACAACCATTTCTAAGAAAGACGTTGCATCATTCAAACTTCGTAAAGGGATGCCCATTGGCGTTAAAGTTACTCTACGAGGCGAGCGCATGTACGAATTCTTAGATCGTTTGGTCACTACTGCCTTGCCTCGAGTTAGAGATTTTAATGGAATCCGAACAACTGGATTTGATGGGCGGGGTAATTATAGTTTGGGAGTTTTGGAGCAAATCATTTTTCCAGAAATCAATATCGATCAAGTCAATAAAATTGATGGTATGGACATCACTTTTGTAACGACTGCCTCAACCGACAAAGAAGCGAAATCATTACTAACCGAATTAGGTTTACCTTTTAAAAAGAATTAATATGGCTAAAGAATCAATGAAAGCTCGCGAAGTAAAACGCGAAAAAACGGTTGCTACTTATGCTGAAAAACGCAAAGCTTTGAAAGATGCAGGCGATTTTGAAGGCTTGCAAAAATTGCCGAAAAACGCTTCTCCAATTCGTATGCACAACCGCTGCAAATTGACAGGTCGTCCAAAGGGATACATGCGAACTTTTGGTCTTTCTCGAGTAATGTTTCGTGAAATGGCCAACAAGGGACTTATTCCTGGTGTGAAAAAATCTAGTTGGTAAACCATATTTAAATCAGCAAACATGTATACAGATCCTATTGCAGATTATTTGACCCGAGTTCGTAACGCCATCAGTGCAAGGCACCGTGTTGTGGACATCCCTGCGTCAAATTTGAAAAAAGAAATCACCAAAATATTGTTCGATCAAGGCTATATTTTGAGCTATAAATTTGAAGAAAGTGCTGTTCAAGGCAACATCAAAATTGCTTTGAAATACACAGCAGATACTAAAGAATCAGTAATCAAAGAAATCCAACGCATCAGCAGACCTGGACTCCGTAAGTATTCGCCTACTGGGGATCTGCCAAGAATCTTAAATGGTCTTGGAATCGCTATCATTTCTACCTCAAAGGGTGTAATGACTGATAAACAAGCCAGAAGAGAGAATGTAGGTGGAGAAGTTTTGTGTTACGTTTATTAGAAATATAATAGAATTATGTCTAGAATAGGAAATAATCCAATCCCAGTGCCAAGCGGCGTTACTGTCACTATTGAGAATAACGTTTTGACCGTTAAGGGCAAGTTGGGAGAACTTTCGCAGGCCTACGAGCATGTGGAAGTGACTTTTGAAGATAATGAGCTACGGGTAGCACGTCCTTCAGACAGCAAGCTACACAGAACCATGCACGGTCTTTACCGTTCGTTAGTGAACAACATGGTCAAAGGTGTTTCTGAAGGTTTTGAAAAGCAGCTTGAGCTGGTGGGTGTTGGATACCGTGCGACCAATGTAGGTCAGAAATTAGATTTGTCTTTGGGTTTTTCTCATAACATTGTTTTGAATATCGCTCCAGAAGTTGCTGTCGAAACAATATCCGAGAAGGGAAAAAACCCAGTGATCAAACTGGTATCTCACGACAAGCAATTGGTAGGACAAGTTGCCGCCAAAATACGCTCGTTCAGAAGACCTGAGCCGTACAAAGGAAAAGGTGTCAAGTTCGTTGGAGAACTATTGAGAAGAAAAGCAGGTAAATCAGCATAAACTTAATTAGAATGGGATTAACAAAACGCGAAAGAAGAATTCGTATCAAAAGTCGAATCAAGAAAACGGTAACTGGAACGCCAGATCAACCGAGACTTGCAGTATTTCGTTCTAACAACGAAATCTACGCACAGGTAATTGATGACGTGAATGGAACCACTTTGGTTGCAGCGTCTTCACGCGACAAGGGTATTGCTGAAGCAAAGGGCAGCAAAGTTGAAATCGCTGCTCTAGTTGGTAAATCAGTTGCAGAAAAAGCTGTTGCGGCTGGAATTGGTAAAATTGCTTTCGACAGAGGAGGTTGTTTGTACCACGGAAGAGTTAAATCATTAGCAGACGGTGCCCGAGAAGGTGGACTTAAATTTTAATTAGCTATGTATCAAAAATATAAAAACGCAGAATTGGTAAAACCGGGAGGTCTTGATTTAAAAGACCGTTTGGTTGGTGTGCAGCGGGTTACCAAAGTAACTAAAGGTGGACGTGCTTTTGGATTTTCGGCTATCGTTGTAGTAGGAGACGAAGCAGGTGTTGTTGGACATGGTTTGGGAAAATCTAAGGATGTTTCTTCGGCTATCGCAAAAGCAGTCGAAGACGCTAAGAAAAACTTAGTTAGAATTCCTTTATTGAAGGGTACTTTGCCTCATGCTCAAAAGGGCAAGTATGGTGGTTCAAGAGTTAACATTATTCCAGCAGCTCCTGGAACAGGTGTAATTGCTGGAGGAGCAGTTCGTACAGTTTTGGAGGCAGTTGGCGTGCACGATGTATTGTCAAAGTCACAAGGTTCTTCTAACCCTCATAACGCCGTAAAGGCAACTTTCGATGCCTTGTTGCAATTGAGAGATGCTACTGTTATCGCTAAAGATCGCGGTATCTCATTGGATAAACTTTTTAAAGGATAATTGTCATGGCAAGAATCAAAGTCACAAAACGCAAAAGCGCCATCAACCGCACCAAACGTCAAAAACTTACGCTAGAGTCGTTGGGTTTGAGAAAAATTGGACAATCGGTGGAACATGATGCAACACCTAGTATTTTAGGTATGGTAAGCAAGGTTAATCATTTGGTTTCTGTAGAAGAAATCGAAACAGCTCTATAAGCATGGAATTAAACAATTTACAACCTGCAGCAGGCTCAGTAAAGAGCGAAGGAAAACGCCTTGGACGAGGTCAAGGATCAGGTAAAGGAGGAACGGCAGCTCGTGGTCACAAAGGGGCAAAGTCTCGTTCAGGTTATTCTAAAAAGATTGGTTTTGAAGGTGGTCAAATGCCACTTCAACGCCGTGTGCCGAAATTTGGTTTTACTAACGTCAACCGCGTGGAATATCAGGGAATCAACCTTGATACTATTCAACAATTGGTTGAGTCTAAAAAAATCAAAGATTCTTTAGGTCTGGAAGACATGATGTCGTTGCGATTATCAACTTCAAATGACCTTGTGAAAATTCTTGGTCGCGGAGAGTTGAAATCGGCCGTTAAAGTTACAGCACACAAATTTACAGCATCGGCCAAAGCAGCCATTGAAGCAGCAGGAGGAGAAGCTATAACGTTATAAGCACCAAATTTGAATTATGAAGTTCATCGATAACATAAAAAACGTCTGGCGCATCACCGAGCTTAAGGATCGCATCCTTTTGACGCTTGGTTTGTTGTTGGTGTATCGTTTTGGAGCACAGGTTGTGTTACCAGGTATTGATCCAACTCTTTTGGGAGGATTATCTTCCACTACAGACAGTGGATTGCTTGGGCTTCTTAATGCCTTTACTGGAGGAGCTTTTGCCAATGCATCGATATTTGCCTTGGGAATCATGCCATATATTTCTGCATCCATTGTCGTGCAATTGATGGGATTGGCTATTCCTTACTTGCAAAAACTTCAGAAGGAAGGTGAAAGTGGCCGTAGAAAAATTAATCAAATTACACGTTGGCTTACTATTGCCATCTGTTTGGTGCAAGCACCTGGATACTTAGTTAGCCTGCCTTCATTGGGTATTCCAGCTGAGGCCTTTTTGTTGGGCCAGAGCTCTGTGTTCTATTTTTCATCAATCGCTATACTTGTTACAGGCTGTATTTTTGCCATGTGGTTGGGTGAAAAAATAACCGACAAAGGTATCGGTAACGGAATTTCTTTACTGATTATGGTTGGTATTATTGCCAGATTGCCGCAGTCATTTTTACAGGAATATTCTTCGCGGGTGACTGAGTCAAACGGAGGGTTAATCATGATTTTAATTGAGCTTGTTGTTTGGTTAGTAATCATTCTTCTTTCTGTTTTGTTGGTCATGGCGGTAAGAAAAATTGCGGTTCAATACGCGCGTCGTTCAACCTCAGGAAGTTACGACAGTGCGGCCGCAGGAGCGCGCCAGTACATCCCATTAAAATTGAATGCTTCTGGTGTCATGCCAATTATCTTTGCACAAGCCATTATGTTTGTGCCTTCTTTAATCGGCGGAAGCGGAATGTTAAAAGACACAGCTACTGGACAATGGCTTCAGGCTCAGTTTTCTGATATTTTTGGCTTAACTTATAATATTGTTTTTGCACTATTGATTATTGTGTTCACCTATTTCTACACAGCGATCACTGTGCCAACGAATAAAATGGCGGACGATCTGAAACGCGGTGGTGGCTTTATTCCTGGCATTCGTCCAGGGACTGATACATCGGAGTATTTGGATCGAATCATGTCACAAATCACTCTTCCAGGTTCAATATTCTTGGCTATCCTTGCTGTGTTTCCGGCAATCATTGTCAAGCTTATGAATGTTCAGGCTGGATGGGCCATCTTTTTTGGTGGCACTTCTCTCTTGATTATGGTAGGTGTGGCAATTGATACCATGCAACAAATCAATTCGTATCTGTTAAATAAACATTACGATGGTTTGATGAAAACAGGAAAAAACAGAAAATCAATCGTATAACTGAACTATGGCAAAGCAATCGGCAATAGAACAAGACGGCACAATCAAGGAAGCGTTATCCAACGCCATGTTTCGTGTTGAATTGGAAAATGAGCATGTTGTAACAGCCCATATTTCAGGTAAAATGAGAATGCATTATATCAAATTATTGCCTGGAGATCGGGTCAAGCTCGAAATGAGTCCATACGATTTGTCAAAGGCTAGAATAACTTATCGATACTAAAACAATGAAAGTAAGAGCATCCATTAAAAAGAGAAGTGCCGATTGTAAGATCGTCCGACGTAAAGGCAAGCTTTACGTGATTAACAAAAAGAATCCTAAATTCAAACAAAGACAAGGGTAACTATGGCAAGAATTGCAGGGGTAGACATCCCAAAACAGAAACGCGGCGTTATCGCTTTGACCTACATCTTTGGTGTGGGCAAAAGTCGCGCAAAGGAAATATTGGATCAGGCTAAAGTCGACTTAGATAAGAAAGTTAATGACTGGAGTGATGATGACATCAGTAATATTCGTGCGGCCGTAGCGACATACACCATTGAAGGTGAATTGCGCTCAGAAACACAACTCAACATCAAACGATTGATGGATATTGGTTGCTATCGCGGTATTCGTCATAGAGCAGGACTCCCATTAAGAGGACAACGTACAAAAAACAATTCCCGAACTAGAAAGGGTAAACGTAAAACTGTTGCCAACAAGAAAAAAGCGACTAAATAATATATAGCATGGCAAAATCTAATACTAAAAAACGCAAGGTTATTGTTGAGTCCACTGGTGAGGCGCATGTCACGGCATCGTTCAACAATATCATTATTTCGTTGACCAACAAAAATGGTGACGTTATTTCGTGGTCTTCGGCTGGAAAAATGGGCTTTAGAGGATCAAAGAAAAACACGCCTTATGCAGCTCAGCTTGCTGCTGAAGATGCTGTTAACGTGGCTAAAGAGGCAGGTTTACGCAAGGTAAAAGTTTATGTCAAAGGACCTGGAGGAGGACGAGAGTCTGCAATTCGTACTTTGCATAATAACGGAATTGAGGTGACGGAGATCGTCGATATAACCCCAATGCCACACAACGGGTGTCGTCCACCAAAGAGAAGACGAGTTTAATTAATACTAACCGCAAGAGTGCAGCATTCGTTGTCGAAGGATAGCTAGACCTTAATTCACAACAGCACTTTAAAATTCAAATAGAATGGCAAGATACATCGGTCCAAAAACTAAAATCGCTCGTAAATTCGGAGAAGCAATTTACGGCGAAGATAAGGCGTTCGAAAAGCGCAATTATCCTCCAGGACAACACGGAAATACCCGTCGTCGTGGAAAAAAATCTGAGTATGCAATTCAATTGCAGGAAAAGCAAAAAGCCAAATACACTTATGGTGTCTTAGAACGCCAGTTTCGTAATATGTTCAAGAGAGCAACTGCTTCTCGAGGTATTACAGGGGTCGTTTTGCTGCAGTTGTGCGAATCGCGTCTAGACAATGTAGTTTACCGTATGGGCATTGCTCCAAGCCGGAGTGCTGCACGTCAATTGGTGTCGCACAGACACATCACTGTTAATGGAGGGATTGTGAACATTTCTTCTTATTCAGTGAAAGCTGGCGATGTCGTTGGAGTTCGTGAGAAATCTAAGTCAATGGATGCGATTACTCAATCATTGGCGGCGTCTAATCCTGTTTATGAATGGATTACTTGGGATGATAATAAAATGCAAGGAACATATGTCTCTGTGCCAGAACGCATCCAAATTCCAGAAAACATCAATGAACAATTCATTGTTGAATTATACTCGAAATAAAAACATAGAAGATACAAAATGGCTATATTAAATTTTCAAAAACCCGATAAAGTCATCATGATCGATTCAACCGATTATGAAGGCAAGTTTGAATTTAGACCACTTGAACCTGGATATGGATTGACCGTAGGCAACGCATTGCGCCGTGTGCTTCTGTCATCTCTAGAAGGCTTTGCTATCACTTCTCTTCGCATCGAAGGTGTTGAACATGAATTTTCGACCATTTCTGGTGTAGCTGAAGATGTAACCGAAATAGTATTGAACCTCAAACAGATTCGATTTAAGCGTCAAATTGAGGACGTGGACAACGAATCGGTAAACATTGCGGTAACCAAACAAAGTGTTCTGACTGCTGGGGATTTTCAAAAATTCATTTCTGGTTTCCAAGTTTTGAATCCTGAGTTGGTAATTTGCACCATGGATCCAAAAGTGAAAATCAATATGGAAATCACTATTGGTAAAGGTCGTGGTTATGTTGTCGCTGATGATAACAAAAAGGCTGGGGCACCGTTAGGTACGATTTTCACAGATTCTATCTACACTCCAATCAAGAATGTAAAATTTGGCATCGAAGATTACCGCGTTGAGCAAAAAACGGATTACGAGAAATTGGTTTTTGAAATCTCTACGGATGGTTCTATAACTCCGAAAGACGCCTTAACTGAGGCTGCAAAGATTTTGATCCACCATTTCATGTTGTTTTCTGATGAGCGCATCACCCTTGAGGCCGATGAAATTGCTCAAACGGAGACTTACGATGAGGAATCACTCCACATGCGTCAACTGTTGAAAACACGTTTGGTCGATATGGACTTGTCAGTACGTGCTCTGAATTGCCTAAAAGCTGCTGAAGTGGAAACTCTTGGAGATTTGGTATCTTTCAATAAGAACGATTTGATGAAGTTTAGAAACTTTGGTAAAAAATCTTTAACCGAACTCGAAGAGCTGGTCAATGTCAAAGGGCTTAATTTTGGGATGGACTTGAGTAAATATAAATTAGACCGGGATTAATTCTCACGGCATTAATCATATATTATGAGACACGGAAAAAAAATAAACCACCTCGGCAGAAAAACGGCCCATCGTCGTTCAATGTTAGCCAACATGGCTTGCTCACTCATTGAGCACAAGCGAATCAACACTACTGTTGCTAAAGCCAAAGCCTTGAAAGTATTTGTTGAACCAATGATTACGAAGTCTAAAGAAGATACGACTCACAACCGCCGTATTGTTTTCAGCAGATTGCGTCAAAAAGAGGCCATTACTGAACTTTTTGAACAAGTAGGTAAAAAAGTAGCAGGACGACCAGGAGGATATACCCGCATCATCAAATTGGGACATCGTCTCGGTGACAACGCTGACATGGCTATGATTGAATTGGTCGATTATAACGACCTCTACACTGCTCCGCGACCAGAAAAAAGAACTAAAAAGGCAGCTCCTGAACCTGTTGTTGCAACAAAGCCGGAAGTTAGTTCTGAAGAAGAGTAGATGATATTAAACTTACAAATAGAAAAAGGGTGGACGTTTGTTCACCCTTTTTTTTATAAATCGGTCAACTAAGTCGTTATGATTTATTAGTTTTGGCAAACCAATAATCCATTCCCTTTATGAGGTCATCCAACCGTCACAATGCCATTCTACTTCTAAAGGATGGTACCATTTTTCATGGAAAAGCAATTGGTAATCCAGGTACAGCTTTTGGCGAAGTTTGTTTTAATACTGGTATGACTGGATACCAAGAAATCTTTACTGATCCATCTTATTTTGGACAATTGATGATTACCACCAATGCTCACATTGGAAACTATGGTGTTAACATCGAAGAGGTTGAATCAGGTAGTGTGAAAATCGCAGGTTTGATCTGTAAAAACTTTAGTTTCGATTACTCGCGTGTGGACGCCGAGTCCGATCTGAAAACTTTTTTAGACGCGAATAACCTAATGGCTATTTCTGATGTTGACACTCGAGCACTGGTTGGCCACATCAGAGATCATGGTGCCATGAATGCGGTTATTTCAACTGACGTATACGACGTGACTGGTCTTATGGAACAACTCAATGCTGTTCCGGACATGAATGGTCTCGAATTGGCTTCCAAAGTCTCAACAACAACGCCTTACTTTTATGGTGAAGAAAAATCTAGCTATCGAGTCGCAGCCCTTGACATAGGAATAAAGCAAAACATTCTTAGAAACCTCTCTAACCGAGACTGCTATGTCAAGGTTTTCCCATTTAACACCTCTTTCGAAGAGATGAGCGCTTGGCAACCGGATGGTTATTTTATTTCTAACGGCCCCGGTGATCCTGCGCCACTAGTGGAATCAATCGAGGTCGCCAAAAATATAATTGATTCGGGAAAACCACTTTTCGGGATATGTCTTGGGCATCAGGTGATTGCCCTTGCCAATGGCATCAGTACCTATAAGATGCATAATGGCCACCGAGGAATTAACCACCCAATCAAGAATCTATTAACTGGAAAAGGCGAAATTACTTCTCAGAATCACGGTTTTGCAATTAATAGAGAAGAAACTGAGGACCATTCCGACGTTGAAATCACTCATGTGCATTTGAACGATGGAACTGTAGCAGGTATTAGAATGAAATCCAAACCAGTATTTTCTGTACAATACCATCCAGAAGCAAGCCCTGGGCCTCACGATTCGGCCTATCTTTTTGACCAGTTCGTAGAAAGTATGTCTTCACATAGCCAAGTTTAAATTGAATCGCGTTTTCCTTTCAATTAATTTAACAATGCAATTTACTATTTGTAAATTCGCCACAAACTAATTTTTATGAGCACAATCCAATCTGTTTTTGCACGACAAATTTTTGATTCAAGAGGAAATCCAACCATAGAGGTTGATGTCACCACAGAGGATGGGTCCTTTGGCCGTGCCGCAGTTCCTTCGGGAGCATCGACCGGAGAACATGAAGCGGTCGAATTGAGAGACGGCGAAAGCAGTTATTTGGGAAAGGGTGTTCTGAAGGCGGTCCATCATGTCAATACGATTTTAGGGCCAGCTGTCGTTGGGCTGTCTGTTTTAGATCAAGAACGGATTGATCAAAAAATGATTGAATTGGATGGTACTCCGAATAAGTCCAAACTTGGCGCCAACGCCATTTTAGGGGTTTCTTTGGCTGCGGCACATGCAGCGGCAAAATCCCTAGGAGTCTCATTGTTCGAATACGTGGGTGGTGCCGAAGCTTGTACTTTGCCTGTTCCAATGATGAACATTATCAATGGTGGTTCTCACAGCGATGCCCCTATTGCCTTTCAAGAATTCATGATCATTCCAGTTAAAGCCACTAGTTTTACTCATGCAATGCAAATGGGTTCTGAGATTTTCCATCAATTGAAAAAAGTACTTCACGACAGAAACTTGAGTACTGCCGTCGGAGATGAAGGAGGATTTGCTCCAGTTCTCGGTGGAACCGAGGACGCTTTGGATACCATTGCAAAGGCCGTTTCAAATGCAGGTTATTCATTTGGGGAAGATGTGAAAATAGCACTGGATTGTGCAGCTGCGGAATTCTATGTGAATGGAACTTACGATTATACTAAGTTTGAAGGGGAGAAGGGACAAATTAGATCCAGCCTAGAGCAGGCAGATTATCTGGCCTCACTATCAGAGAACTATCCAATCATTTCTATTGAGGATGGCATGGACGAAAACGACTGGGAAGGATGGGCCTATTTGACCGAAAAGATTGGTCAAAAGATTCAACTAGTGGGTGATGATTTATTTGTTACCAACGTTGAACGTCTGTCTCGAGGAATTGATCAAGGTGTCGCCAATTCGATCTTAGTCAAGGTTAACCAGATTGGCACGCTTACTGAAACAATAGCAGCTGTTAAAATGGCTCATAAAGCGGGCTATACGGCTGTTATGTCTCATCGTTCTGGAGAAACTGAAGATACAACCATTGCTGATTTGGCAGTAGCTCTTAACACAGGTCAAATCAAAACAGGATCGGCGTCACGTTCGGACCGAATGGCCAAATACAACCAACTGTTGAGAATTGAAGAAGAGCTCGGAAATAGGGCTTATTTCCCCGGTATCGCTGCCTTCAGTAAGTAGATTTTTTTTGAATATTATTTTAAGTTATTCCAACAGTTCTGATGGGATAACTTTTTATTGAACGTCTAATTTTGTAACTTCGTGCCAAATAAATTTTACGAACCATGAGTAC